>Ga0137308_100600_pt1 | contig 54028 bp, 52 predicted proteins | sample Inofrocosms_June_FD_97181 | JGI IMG/M metagenome (GOLD analysis project Ga0137308, IMG submission 97181) | Mouse cecal microbial communities from Vienna, Austria - N-Acetylneuraminic and N-Acetylglucosamine D2O microcosms_June | ecosystem: Host-associated > Mammals > Digestive system > Large...
TGCGGCTGGGGGAATTGTTTGAGAATACATTGTAAGGGTTTTCAAAAAGTGAGAAGGTGGGCTTCATGGGGATTAAAAACCGCCCGTCAGGCTTTTGTCCAAGCCACGGGCGGTTTTACATTTTATTCCCTATTCTTTTGTCCAGGAAGGAGCTTCCTGGCTTTCCCGCTGTCCTCCTGCAGTGCCTACGGCGCTGTCAATTAGTTTCAGCATTTCCCACATGGAGCGGAAATATACGGTCTTATCCTGGTCCATCCAGGTGATTCGGCCCTGCCAGCTGCTGTTCTGCCGGTGCTGGACGCGGATGATAAATGTTCCCAGATCTCCATGCATATTCAATAATTCTTCATCATTCATGACCTTTGTCCTCCCTGCGCTCTGGCTTATATGCGGTATCTCTCCTTCAAATGTCCGGCTGTTGGTGCTTGGATGGGGAAAATTGATGGAGTCGTAAAAATGTTCCAGTTCAAATAGGAATTGCTCCATATGGGTGATAGGTATGGGTTTTTCGCTATAGGCATGGCAGAGTCTGCCTGCCATCTGCTGCGGCCCATACTCATCTACACACAAAACCGCACCGCTGGGTGTACCTATGTACCACTGGGTCTTTTCCATGTGCTCATCCCTTCCTTATTCCGGCAGTATCTACACTGTCTGCCTCACAGATAACACTGTTGACGTAATACTGGACTCCGGTGCGCTGACGGCCTGTGAGGAAACGGCAGTTGATCCGCTTTTGCAGGATACGGCAGTTTTCCCGGGTGGTGTTTACCAATAGGAGCAGATATTGTCCGGCTCCGTAGCGGTTGATAGCATCCCCGCGGCGCACGGAGAGACGGATGGCTTCTTCCAGCCGCTGGGACAGTTCTCCCAGGAGAGGCCCTTCCCGCATGGGAATGCCTTTGCTGTCCACCACGGTGCACAGCATCAGGTACACAGACTGTCCGCCCCGCTCCATCATCCGTGCCACCATTCGGTAGATGCCCTGGAATACCGGATAGGAGCATAGATAACCGCCGGGCTGCCCGCCGCTGTCCTCAATAAGCCTGCCCTGTATCTCATCCAGTACTTCATAGTGGTGCCCCATCTGAGAGCCAAGCCTGTCCAGAAGCTCCATCATCCGTTCGGAAGGGCGCAGTCCCTGTTCCTGAAAGTAAAACTCCACCGTATTATCGTACAGTTTCCGGGCATCTTCATACCGGCCCATAGACACCAGTGCTTCCATGGTGATGGTCTCCCAGTCTGCCAGCGGGCTGACTCTGGCAGCATGGAGCCCCAATGCTTCCATCTGCCGGTAATCCTGGCTGCTGCGCAGTAGCTGTGCCGCCTTTTCCACACAGGCAAAGAACAGTGCCCTGTACCGCCGTGCCTCCTGTGCTGCCCATAGCATGCCTGCCTGCGCTCCGAGAAATTCTCCTGTATAACAGTGGCAGGCATCCAGATAGAGTTTCAGCGCTTCTGACGGGTCTTTCTCCGCTTTTGCCTTCAGAGCAAGGCGGTCGAATTCCGCCGCATCTTCCAATACGGGAAGTTCATCCGTCCAGTAATAAACGCCTTTGTACTGTTTAATGTAATTTACATCCGGCAGTCCTGCAGCTTTTAGTTTTTTCTTTGCATTGTAAATGACACTGCGCATGGCATGATGGATGTCTGCAATATCCCTGTCCTCAAAAAGTATGTGTTCCAGACGGTCGCGGCTGATGCCCAAAGACTGGCTGTGAAGGAGTATCTGCATTAAATATATAAACTGAGTCTCCCGGGATTTGGACCTGCCGGTAACCGGCATTCCATTCCATGACATAGAAAAACTGCCAAACATCTGTACCCGCAAAATATTGTCATTTATTTTCATCCCTGTCCTCACGACCTTCCAATTTCCACGCTGCCCCATGGAGAATGACAGCCAGCACAATCACACTGGCGGCAGCAATCTTCCCTGAAGTGTCTGAAAATGCCTGGGCGGCTTTTCCAGCAGCGGGGACAGTCAGCCGGACTTTCCCAATAAAATTATCATAGGAAACAGGCTCCATGTCTTCTTTTTTATTGGCGTCCCCTTTGGTGATAAATTCCCCCATAAATTCCCGGTTTTCCACAACCCGGTGGGTGATGACCGCAGTGGAATCATGGCCTGCGTAGAAAGCGATTACGTCATCCTGCTTTATATTTTCCGGGCTGGCACGCTGGATATACAGCAGGCTTCCCACAGGGATGGCCGGTTCCATACTGCCGCTGACTACTGTATAGAGCTGGTATCCAAACACTCGTGGGACTGTCAGCGGCAGGCAGACGGCCACAAGCACAATTAATAAAACAGTGCCCAGTGAACTGCAGACTGCAGCCACCGGGCGTTTCTTTGCCTTTTTTTTATCCAATGGAAATTACCCTGACCACCGTTTTGCCTGTGATGTTACTCACTTTTGACGGTGATTCCTTTCTGGTCCCTGCGTTTTTTCACCACCACAGCCAATATTGCAAGGGCAGAGACAGCGGCTATGGCAATTCCAATACATGCTGCCAGGGGCAGCCCCTTTTTTACTACTTTATCCAGCTGAATGTTACTGGCGGGGATTTCTTCTTCATCCAAGTCTTTCAGGTCTTGGTTTGCCAAAGGCACCTGTTCATCCCCCAGTTCCTGCAGAGGAGCCTGGTTTTCTCCCTCAGCCTCAGGTCCACCGCCTTCGGCGTCCGCCTCACCGGCATCTTCTCCAGCTTCGTCTTCTGCCCCTGCTTCCTCACTGTCCGCTGCTGTTGTTCCCGGAATAACTGCCGAAACAGTTCCAGGCAGCAGTTCAGTTATGGTATTCGTAGTGGTGCCAGGGGTTCCTGTCTGCCGGGTAACGATTCCTCGGTCTGCCTGATGATAGGTAAATGTAAATATGTTCTCTGCCTCATTAGTATCCAGAGTTTTGGTCAGCGCTCTTACGTCCGGTTCATACCCATCCGCATATTTATAGGCAATCACCGGTTTATCTCCCACATTTCCATAAAATGTCTCGCTGGGAAGAAGTTCATTGCCGCCGGCATCCTGGTAATTCACCGTGTATGCCACCATATTTCCTTTTACTCCGTAGGCCAGCACACAGTCCGCGTCCCGGTCTACCCGGTACGCATAGGTCGCTATGCTGTTGTCCTGGCCGCTCTGGCGGACTCCCTTTATATAATAGCGGTTCTGGGCATTGTACTTGACAGCATCAGTCTGTAAGATATTCTGGTCAAAGGTGATCACATCATCTTTTTCCAGACCGCTGACAGTTACCATCCCTTTTGCAATGCTCACGCTGCTTTTGACTTTGCTGCCGCTTTCTGTCTTATCCACTGTGATCCAGGGGGTGGAATTCTTTGTAAATGTGCCCTGATTGCCTGCGTAAATGTTCACCGTATAGGTATATCTTTCCGGCTGGGCGGCCTGTACGTCCACTGCTGGAAGACTTCCGGCAAAACAGGCGGCGATCAAAAGCGGCAGGATTTTCTTTCTCATCTTCATTCCCGGCTTCCTCCTTCTCCGTCTTTGTCTGCGCGCCGCCTTTTGATGGCGGCTGCCCCGAGAATCAGGAACACAATTCCGGCAGCAAGAGCCGCCAGACAATAAGGCAGAATTTGTGTGGGGTCATTGGTCTGCACTGCGGCGGCAATGATGCTGGGAGAATCCTGGCGCAGCGTCCGCCTGATTGTATTCGTTATGGGGGGAGGCGTTACGGTTACCTCCTGGGCTTCGGCCTTTTCCACTGCGAAGTTCATCTGCAGTCTTGCAAGGGTATCCTGATAAACGTTGCCCTGGCTTTCACCGTCCAGCTTTACCGTGAGATATACGGACCCGTTCTGTCCGTTTGGCAGGGTATCAATATAAAAATAGTCTTTTAAGGAACCTGTGGCCTGATAAAGCCCTTCCCCGGCTTTGGTGTTCCCCTCATTTTCACCGCCCACGGCTTCGCTGTTATATAATACATTTTCTACGCCGTCCGGGCTCACATAAGCCAGCCGGTAGGTGTATGCTCCGCCCTCGGCGGTATCCTGGCTGTCCTCCAGGGTTGCCAGTACTTCGTTAGTCATATACCAGTCTGTGGCCATACCGCCGGAGTTTTTCAAAACCACCTGCAGTTCCATGCTGTCGCCTGGCTGGATGCTGGTAATCTCCTCCGCCATCTCAGTGGAACGAAAGCTGCTGTTCATTTTGCTGCCGTCAAAGACCACCTGCCAGTTTTTGGAACCCTTGTGCTCTTCCGCACAGACAGGCATTGCCCCGCCCAGGCTTATGAGACAGGCAAGCCCCAGACAAATTATTTTCTTCTTCAAATCCGGCACCTCCTATTGATGCAAAGTCAGAGTTCCGTCTGCCGCCACATCCGCCTCTATACCCCAGGCGCTTTTTATGGCTTCCTGGGCATTGTGGGTCTGTACGGCATTCACTTCCGCTGTCAGATTAAACTGGTAACCGTCATAAAGATATTCGGTGGTAATGGTCTTATACTCTTTCCCATCCACCTGCTTTGCCGTGACGGTCTCTTTCACCTTTTTCGCAATGTCCGAACTGATTTTCAATGTGTCGCTCAGGGGACTGCTTTCTTTACCTGCGGAAAGGATTCTGGTATAGTAGAGAATCGTGCGCTCTCTGGTGGACGCTTTCTCATCTACTACCCATCCCTGGTCTTTCAACAGATTTAACTCAATCAGCTCGGGAGAGAGGGTGGTATCTCTTTCCCCTTTTTTGTTCTGCCAGTCCTTATATAAGATCACCCGCACATAGGTGTCGATATCTCCGCTGTTTTCCACGGAGAGCTTTTCTTCATATTCCCTGCCGGGGATAATCTTATATTTTCCGCCGTCTGTGTTCAGATATTCCAGCAGCTGTCCTCTCTGCTCGTTCCACTGGTCTCCCTGATGCCGGTAATTCCGGTAACTAATCTCATTGTCGTTTTCCCGCAGGGTGACGCCGATGCTGTCTACACTCACCTGGGCAGAATAATTTTCACTATAATAAGTAAGCGCCGCCTGTGCGCTTCCTAAGGTGCTCATCACCAGCAGAAGTGCCGATACGGAAAGGAGAAATGCCGGTTTGAACAAAAAATCTTTGATTTTTCTCATGTCATCTGCTCCCCTCAATTATAATCTTCCCGGACTGTATCCAGGATAACGTTCCAGTCTGCGTATGGATTGCCCTTTTCATCGTAAAGGGCAGGTGTGGATTCCTGAACCACAATGACGTTGAAATCATCTGTGCTCTCCAGACTTTCCACTTTGATTTCCGCTGTCAGTTCTGCTGTAGAACCATCTGGCGGCAGCATCTCTTTGTAAGTATAGAAATAGAAGCCCTCATTGTCCGGCTGGGCATCTTTTGTCCAGCCATCGCCGTGGATATCCAGAATATTTTTGTATTTATCTCCTGTAAGTACCTTTACCCGCACAAAACATCCATAATCACCCTGGTTTTTAATCACAATATGTTTCGCCCCGTCATAAATTTTTTCTTCGGGTACTGTCTGCGTAAATCCCAGGCTCACCTCAGCGCCGCCGGAGGCTGTGGCATAGGTGGTAAAGTAGGCCATTGCACTGCCCACTGCTGTGCTTCCCGCCAGCAGGATGGCAGCCCCCGTAAGGCAGAGGGTTCTTTTATCCAAATACTTCTTCATTGCCTTCCTCCTTTATTTTTCCTGCTCATCGCCTGAATGTTCCTTTTCCTGGAAACCGTCCCACTTTCCGTCCCCTGTGTATTGGAAATGATTCACAATACCAGAGCCGCTGTTTGGATGGTCATCGTATGTGTTTTCAAAGTGAGCCACAGCTTCCTGGTCCGCTATTATCTCAATATCACCGATTACAGGGCTTCCCACTACTTTATAAGCGGAGCCGGTATTCATTTCTGTTACGGTTACATGGGCCCCCGCCGGAATCTTGTCGATCACCAGCGCGTCTGTTCCCGGCCCGCGAAATACCAGCTGCTCCACTTCGCTGTATACTTTCTGGCCGTCTTTTTCGGCTTCTATCTTAAATACGAAATGGGCTTCCCCCATTGTCTCATTGTATACGGTCAGGTCTTTTTCTATCTTCAGCCGTCCAAAGCGGTCCTGCCGTTCTGGTTTTAATGCAGTCTCTATGTCGTAGACCCAGGTATCGTCCTCTGCTTCGCTATAGTAATAGTGGCTTGGCAGAGCAGCCAGATACGGCTGAAACGTGAACTGGTATTCGTCTGACTGTACCGGTTCTGCTTCCACCAGGTACAGACCTGTGGATAGATTGGAAATCAGCCCGGACGCGCTTTCCTGTTGTGGCTGCTTTTGGATGACTGTCTCTGCTGTGGCCGCCGGCTGAGAGGCTTTTACCAGCTCCGACGCCTGCTCTGCCAGTCTCTCCCAGTCTTCGGCAGTTGTCTCACTGCTGACTAAGGAAAAGTCCAGGGCCGCGAAGACTTCTGCCAGAGGCGTATAGCTTCCGTCTGCCCCTGTGTCGGCCACCCGGTACAGCTTCACCGGAATGTGCAGATCGTTCAATTCTTTATATTGACCGTCCAGCTGAAAGCTTATGCTGCAGTCTGTCTTTGACGTATCAATGCCGTTTGCGCCGTATGCCTTGGGTGATGCCAGAGTAAGGATCAGAACCGCCAGCGCCAGTATCCAGGCATTTGATTTCTTTAATTTTTTCATGATTTCTTCCCACCCTCCTTTTGATTTGATGAAACAGATCTATTTTTTTTCCCTTTGAACAGAGCCTTCATAAGAAATATAATCAGCAAGGTCACACACAGCCCGATAATCAGGTACAGCATATAATAATCTTTTAATGCCCTCAGCATGGTATCTGCCGTGCTCTCTGCCTCCTCACCCTCATAGGGCACCCGGTATCCCCGCACCAGCAGCCGGTGGGAGTTGACTCCATAGGGGGTGCAGGTGAAAAGAGTTACCTGGTCACTTCCATTCTCGATTTGAAGGGCTCCCTCCAGAGTTTTGGAGTCGTCCTTGTCTACCATGGGCAGAATCTGGTCTACTTTGTAGGCCAGTATTTTATCCAGTATGTGGAGATAAAACTGGTCTCCCCGGTCCATCTGGTCGATATCAGTGAACAGGCGGGCGCTGGGCAGCCCTCTGTGGGCGGCCACCACGCAGTGGGTGCTCTTTCCGCCGATGGGCAGCTTAGTTCCGCTTAAATGGCCTGCCCCGGTCTGAAGAAGCTCTTCGCCTGTTCCGTGGTAAATGGCCAGTCTTACGTTGATCTTGGGGATGGACAGATATCCCATCACCCCGTCACCGGCGATGTTTAAGATATTCCAATATTCGGTACTCTCCAGTTCCTGATGGCTGTCCCCGAATACGTCCCCGTACAGGTTGTTTTTTTCCAGAGCCTTGTTGAATTTCCTGGCCTTTTTCCACTCTTTTGAGAAGTCTTCCGGTTTCATTTCCCTTACGGTGTTCTCGTAGCTGCTGATCAATTGATTCTGCCGGTAGTTGTTCCACTGGTTGGAGATGGTGGGGTAGCAGAGGATGCCAAGCCCCGCCAGGAACAGGAGTCCGAACAGGATGGATGATAGTTTCCGAAGCATGGTCTACTCACCGTCCTTGTGGCGTGTTTCTGTGGGTGTGTTTTCCGGTTCCGTGGGTTTTGACACCGGGAGGTTTCGTTTTCGTTTCTCTTTCACTTCTCTGGAATACAAGAACAGGATAAACGCTCCTGTAACCCCCAGTCCCACCAGTACCCACAGCAGATAGCTGGTACGAAGGCTGGTGCCGATTAAGGAGGCTGGTGTGCCCTCTTCGTCCACTCCTATGTAAGGTTCCCGATGCCCCCGGACCAAAAGCCGGTGGGAGTTGACACCGTAGGGAGTGCAGGTGAGCAGCGTCACCAGATCCTGCCCTTCCTCAACAGACAAATCCTTTGTCTGATCTGGCTTTACTACGGATATTTTGTCTACCTGGTAGCAGAGGGAATCATCTAGTATGTATAAAAAGAAATAGTCTCCTTTTTTCAGTTTATCCAGATCAGTAAAAAGGCTTGCACTGGGCAGTCCCCGGTGGGCGGAGATTACCGCATGGGTGTCGGGCCCCCCTGCCGGAAGGGAACTGCCTTCCAGATGGCCGGCCGCCGTCTGGAGGATATCTTCTTCTGTTGTATGGAAAATCGGAAGGCGGACATTGATTTTGGGAATCTGAACATATCCCATCATGCCGTTTCCTGTCAGATTCAGGCTGCTCATGTATTCTTCGTCTTCCTGAGAATTTTCTGCATTTTCAAAGGAATCCGGGAGAATACTGGGGAGAAGGGCCGCGTTATACGCCTGTACCTTCGCCCACTCAGCCTGATAATCAATCATCCCTGACGCTGCTTTTTCTGATACCTCTGCTTCATAGTCGGAGAGCAGCTGCTTCTGCCTGTAGTTATTCCACTGATTTGCAATAAAGGGATACAGCAGCAAGGACAAACCGGCTAAAAATAGTATGCTGATAATGATTGCTGAAACTTTTTTATTCATCTGGCCTCTCCTTATTGTTGTATCTATCATTTTTTGTATACCGGAGCGGACATGTGCCGCTCCGGTCTGGTCGAAAAAAACAGATTTTCTTATTATTTCGCTGTTTTTCTGCGGCTTGCGAAGAATAAGCCTGCTGCTGCGATCATGATGATGCATCCGCCGATGGTGAAGATTGTTGTACCGATACCACCGGTTGATGGTAAGGAAGACAGTTTGGTGTTTTTGATCTCGTGGGTGTCGGATACATCTGACCAGTCGTTTTCATGTTCTGGTGTGCAGTTGATGTTTTCTACTCTTCCTTTATTGTCAGTATCGTATGTTGCTGTATAGGTTGATGTATTTTCATTATTTACTTTGATTGAATAGCTATTCAGAGTACCATTGTCGTTATATGTTGCTGTAATCTCTACAGGAATTTTTGTATCATTCAGAGAGTACCCTTCTGGGGCTTTTGTCTCCTGAAGGGTGTATGTTCCTGCGTCAAGTCCTGTGAAGGATAAGTAACCGTTTTCATCGGAAACCGTTTTGTATGTTTTTCCGTCAGCTCTTGTTAAGGTGAATTCGGCTCCTGGGAGTGTAGTTGTTTCTACTTCTTCACCACTGTCTAAAATTATTTTACGAACTTCACCGGTTTTTAACAGTTCTTCTGTGAACTTATTCCATGCGGATTGATCGCTTCCGAAAAGATTCGCGTCGATACCGAAGGTGTAGGTGTAGGTTTTGTCTTCGATTTCATTGGTCTCGCCACTGGGATCGTTGGTGTATTCTAATTTAGCTGTGTTGGTGTTTGCATCAAAGTTAAGTCCTGCGTCTTCGCCTAATACGGCGTCGTATGTTACCACAACAGCTTCCCCGCTGTGGGCGAGTGCATATGCTGAGGCGAAAGAGATCTCGAAGCTTTTCTTGTTTGCAGCTGGTGTGAAAGTATAAGTATCAGCTCCTGCCACAACCGCTGTTCCGTCTACTCTTACTACAAGGTTCGCAGGATCAGCCAGTGTCAGACCTTTTCCCATGGTATCTGTGATTTTTACCATTACTTCTTTATAGCTTTTACTGTAAGAAGGAATCTTAGTGTCGATTTCAAAGTTTACAGTATCGCCGATTGCCACATCGTTTCCGCTTTCGTTGCCGTCGCTTGTATCTTTACCAGTGCTTCCGGTAATCTTTTTGTCAATGGTTGGCTGTTCGGATTTTGCGTATGCGGGTGTTGAGTTCAAAGACCACTTGCTGTTGGCGTCAACAGCACCGTCTACCAGTGTGTTGCTATCACCAGAGCCCTCTACACTGTAATAAATACCTACCAACATGGGGTTGTAAACTTCCTGGATATCTGATCCCTCAACAATTACTACCCAATAGCCTGCGCCTAATTGTGCAGTATAAGATGTAAGACCTGTTGCTGCTTCGGCAGAAAGTGTTTCTTTGGTCAATGTAGCTAATAAAGCTTTATCTGCGGCTATTCCAGTTACTTCGTTTGAGGTTGGCTCCAGCATATTAGCTAATGTTACGCCTTCTGCTAATTTGTAGCCTGTAAAACCTTTATCATTGTAAGCGGGTTCTACAATCCTGTAGGCTGTTACTGTTGCTCCTGCTTCTACGTTACTTACTGTTGCGGCTGCTCTGTCTGTCTCTACTGGTTTCGTTTTTGCTGGTGCTGAGTCAGTAGCTGCGAATACAGACATAGACATTCCCAGAACCATTGCCATTGTGGTCAAAATGGCTAAAGCTTTTTTCGTTTTCTTCATGCTTTCTCTCCTTTTCTTTTTTGGGTTTTCCCCCTATTTTTAAGTTAGACAACAAGTTCCCTTTGCGGTGTCTGCGCAGGGGACGCCCGCCATGGGTGGGAATTTCCCATCTGGCGGATATCCGCCGCACCGGAACCGCTGAAAAGTAATAGAGTTTCTATCTTTTCAACACTTCCTTACACCTGTTTTTATATAAGATCAGAGATGCGCCCATCATCAGCAGCATACCTCCAATCGTATACCAATAGATTCCTGTGCCGCCTGTTGACGGCAATTCGTAGAATTCGCTGTTGCGGATGGCCAGCAGCAGACCTGTATCTGTTTCCTCGATTTGGGCCATGCTGTTAGATTCTTTCATGGATATGGTTCCTTCTCTGTTCAGCGTAATCTTTACCGGCTCTTTTAACAATGTATAGCCGTCGGGTGATTTGATCTCTTCAATGGTGTAATCGCCGGGGGCCAGGTCGTTTATAGTCAGTCTTCCATCTGTGTTTACAGGCAGGTCCATCCGGGTTTCTGTATCCTGTCTGTTCTCTGTGGGGATTAACAGCCATTTTTGTAATTTTTCGTTGTCTGACTTATCCCACAGGCAGACTTTTGCGTTTTCCTGGCAGCTGTTTCTGTCAAGGGATATAACCTTATTGGCATCGTTTTTGGAACTAATGGAAATGGTTCCATCCTGATTTTCAGTTATCACCCATTTTTTTGTTTGCCATATGCTGGATATATTGAAAGGTTCTTCCTGATATAGCTGAATTTTATTTCCGTTTTCTGTCTTCCCATCCGCTAGATCTATACATTGGTTTTTGGAAGTCGCCTGACGAAAACATGTAAAATCATTACCCTTTAAAACCTCAAATATCTGCCAGGCGCTTCCAGTTCTGCGCTGCAATACAGCTTCAACGCCGTTCCAATCACCTCCAAACCCCAACACATAATCCGGGTTGGCAGCACACGCAATATAATATCCCTGTGCTTCTGCTTCCACCCCATCGTCTCTGAATACTGTATAACTTCCGTCTTCTTCAGACGTAAAGGAAATGAGAGAACCTTTCGAATCCTTTATGGTAAATACTGCTCCTGTTAAGCGCCTATTTCCCGTCTCATCCCTCTTTTCCATATGAATTACCGTATCCGGGTAAAAGCCGCTGTCATGGAATTTTGATTCATACAGGGCCACAGACAGCTCCTCTGCCCTCGGCATTTTCAGATTCAGAATAACTGTCCTTTTCAGGTTTCCATCGCTGTCATAGACAGGTACGCCATCCGAATCCCGGGTATCGTCACTGCCGCAGTCTGTCTTTGACGCATGCAGCTTTGTGATTTTAGCCTCATTTGTCGTGCCATCTGTAAATCGTACGGCAAAGGTACCTGCGGGAAGATCTGTGAACTTGTATCTTCCCTTCTCATAGACAATGATCTCTTCTTCTGATGTAGCCCGTACACTGATTTGTTTTCCTGTTTCGATTTGAATCGGAGTTTTAGTTCCGGGATAGCAGACATTTTTATAGGAATCTTCCTTTGCGGGATCCTTTCCCTCTTCCAGCTGAAGCAGTTCCACCCGTATTCCTGAAATCCGGGATGATTCGTCTATGATTTCGTTCTGGATTCCGTTATGGTCGTCATCCATCCAGGTAAGTCCTTCTAAAGTACGTCTTACTGTGGGCGTTTCTGTGATGGTTGTTGTGGTGCCGCTGGTCAGGAGGTTTACAAAATAGTTATTATCCTTTTTCTCTGCGTCAGATGCACCTGGGTCCAGCTTGATTTTTAATTCCACATTGATACTTTTATGGGCCTCCAGCTCCCCGATGACTGCCCATGCCGTTGGGTGCATCTGATCCTTACTAGTATCTGGAAGCGCAATCTTACCTTCACTGTCAATCTGCGCTTGCGTCCACGTACCTTCAGTGATTATGTCTGCAGTTACTTCATTTTCCGGTTTATTTTCATATTTTTTATCATATGTGTAATAAATTTCTATTTTATTAGGATCGCACTTACTTACATCCAGTTTCCACGCCTTAAACTCATACGTACCAGTAAAATGACTGTTATTTTTACCGGCTGCCGGCATAGTATCCACCATTGCCACAGAGGAATTTGTGTCCGCATTATTGTTGAAATAAACTACATAGTCGATTTCACCGTCTTCATCCACAACTTTCTGTCTGGTATATTTTCCAAAGGAGCTGGCGGTTCCGCGGGTTACGTCGATACCTTCTTTTGCAAAATTGCCGTTTTCTACCGTCGGCTCACGCCTGTCTTCCGGGGAAGTGATATAAACTTTGTTCTCCAGAGCTGTGGTTGCCGTGGGCACATCCCCATCAGGGTTTCCTCTTTCTCCAATCTGGGCGGAATAATAGATTGGCGGCATCTCTTTGCCGATTTCCACATCAGCCAGCACCCATTTTAATGTCTGTGTGCCGTCTTCATTTTTTGTCACCTCAGGCTCTTTGAGTTCTGGTTCCTTCCCGTCCTTTCCTGCTATTATCTTTCCCTGTGTCCCGCCGTTGACAGACGTCTGCTGATATTCACCGCCCATCCAGGCTGAACCGGGCTTATAACTGAGATATTTGGGAAGTGTATCCACAATGGTGACCTGGGAAGCTTTCTCAAAGAAACCCTTCTGGTCATGCCGCAGCTCCGGCTGCAGTTTAAAATCCACTATCCGCTGCTCTAAATCCAGATTAAATGTCTTTTTATCGTTATTGCCGTCCTGGTCCTTTTGCAGTAAATTTTTGGTGATTTTTGTCTTATAACCAATGATAAGCAGGGTGTCTCCATAATGGCTCCAGTCAGAATTATGATTGGCTTTGATTCCGCTTCCATCTTCCTTATAAATTTCTTTTGTATAGAATGTCCCTGTGGGGCTTCCCTCAATGTTGGCGCTGCTCTGATGCTTTTGGGGAAAGCTGGAAAGCGTTGTCGTCTGCTCTGTCCAGGATGGGAAAGTCATTTCTCCATTCTCCCAGTCCCAGCCCTCATAATCTTCCCTGGCCCATGCCCGGGATGTGGACGCAAGCATATAGGTGTTTCCGGCCAAGGACATATTTTCTTTCACCTTCGCCTGGTGATAACACAGGTAATAGGGATCGGTTCCGCCTTTGGCCCCTGGCCCTTTAAAACAGGTCAGGATGCCTACGCATATATGGCCTTCTGGAATCTGCTCAAGACTATCATAAAATACCATCTCATCTTCGTAGGTATGCTGGAGTTCATAATCGCTTTCCCAGTCTGTACCGTCTTTTTTAGCGGCATAATAGATGCGGATATTATCCCTGACATCATCTTCTGTTTTTCCGTCCAGCGACGCTCCTCCTGTCAGTTCCGGCTCCCACACTCCCGTCAGTTCTATTGCGGAGCCATAAAATTTACACAGGTTCGTTCCCCAGTAAAGCTGATTCTTTTCCTCATTGTTTGCCTTATAGGAAAGCCCTGCCATAATCTGCAGTCCGGATCCCACTGCTGCGTAATCGCGGCCGTTACGGTTATCCTCAATGCCGGATCCTCTGTTGTTGACTTCCGCATCTGCGTATCTGACCCGGTTGTGCATATCGCCGCTCAGTGTCAGTTCCAAAGTGCATGCCGTTTCATCGTCATCTGTCTTTTGCTGTTTGAATCCATTTTCTCCCTCAACAACTTTTACCCCGCTGACTGTCTCAGCCTGCAGCTTTTCTGCCTTTACCGTAGTTCCGAAGGCGCCGGAACCATATTCTTCTACTACATCATAGAAGGGCGCTTCACCTGTTCCGTTTATCTTATTGAAGGGCTGGACGATCCAGAGCCCGCCGGCAGAAAAGCATCCGATATTTGTTCCATAGATATCTGCTGAATTATCCCCGTCTCTGGTGGGCATATGAGATGGGTCAATCTCATAGTCTTGAACTGTAATGTAAATCTTTGAACCTTCTTGGCGGGCCAGCCATTTTCCGCTTCGCCAGCACTCGTTTTCCTGACGTCCTTCATTCATCGGAGCATTGGAGCTGTTGACGGATGAGTCGTAAAGCGGCCGGCCATCCTGATTCGATTTGCCCTCCCCAATCCACATGTTTGGTCCATAACTCCACAAAAGAGGGGTATAGCTATCCAGCGTGTCAATCTCAGCGCCTTCTGGATACTTACCGTCTTCTTTTGGGATAGTAATTTTATACTTTGACGACAGCTGAAGCTCAAAGGCAATGTCTCCCTGAGGCAGCTCGATTCCCTTCAGCCCTTTGGAGGCATTATCATTGTACAGCTGAAGGGTAATACCCAGCTTCATAAGCCGTCCGGGAATTGTACCAGCGTCTTGATTGGCGGCTGTCTCATTTCCCAATGAAAAGTCAAATGTATCGGTATAGGAGCCGTTCCCTTTCACCTGAATGTTGTACTTCGGCGCCGCTGTTACTTCAACTGATTCTGGGGTAACCGTTTTCTTTTCTATTTCACTATGTGTCTTATTTTCACATGAACCATCCCAGGTTCCCCCTTCCATACATGCTGAGAAGATCGGTGCAAAGGTCTGTCCGTTTTTCATGGATTTCACGTTTATGGTCACGTTCTGCCCGAAATTACCGGGAATTACAGATAGATTACCCTCGGAAGGAATCAGGTGTTTGTAACAGGTCAGTATCTGGCATTCTCTTTCCTCGCCATCTATGATGCGTGTTTCCTTCTTAAGTTCCGGAGCATAACCCTCTGCGGTATCCATCCATGCCATAGCCGTTTGATCGAAAACAGCTTCTTTGTCTGACAGGGGCAGAACAAATTCCAGTTTGACCCGTGCCTCGTTGTACACATCTTTCTCAGACCAGGGTTTCATTTCAACTGAAAAATCGTAAGTTACGGTGTCAAAAGTTCTGACCTTTCTATTGGATTCCCCTGTGTCATTTCCGGGGCCCTCCGTTTCATCCCAGGGCGCTACGCCGTCTCGAATACCAGTAACCTGAATGGAATTAACGTATGCCTCATCGCCGTTGATCGGCTTTGGCTCCCCAGCTGAGTTTTCCGCTGAAGCATTCTTTTGCGGTGTGTTGTTCTTAACAGGGGCCGCTGTATCTATATCAGAAGGGTCTTCCTCTTTCGATAAACCTTTATACGCCCTCTCCAGCTCTGTGGTCTTCAGATATCCGGTGATGCAGCTGTCTTGAACCTGATAGCTGTTTTCTTTTACCGCATTCGCACTGTTTCCTTCAATTACCTGCAGCGTACCGCCTTCTTCCTCATAAGAAGTCACGATTCCCATCTGTACCGGAGATTCCTCCTGGTCTCTCTGGAAAAAGACAATATCTCCGGCCTTTGGAGTGTATCCGTTTTGGACGGCCAGGTATGCGGAATGATCTTCCCTTATCTTCCCGAATTCCTCAAGCCATTTTCCGCTGTCTGTTTCCTCCGGGAAAAGGCCGGATTCCTGTATTCCTGCATAATACAGGCAGAAGTTTACGAAGGCGGCGTCCCAGTCCATATAGGCATCCCCGGCAAACTGGCCGTAGCGGGTATAACCTTTGCGGTTTCCATCCTCTGCCATGGCATAATTGCTGGCGCTTTCCTCATAATCCAGCTGCATCCGGGCGGCTGTTGCCAGGTCCTCTCCCCAGTTCCCGGTCCATGGCGTCTGCGTGTATTGTGCTCCCCATACAGAAGCGTCTTCCACATCTGCTTCTGAATCTATGTAACACATGTCTGTGTGCGTATGTTCTTCCATGCCGCATACCAGCTGCTGTTCCATACAGCTACTGTCGTGCCGGTGTCCGTCTGTTTCTTCCAGCCCGCAGATTGGGATATTCTGGGTGTCATAGCAGAATTCATCGTGCTGATGTTCTTCTGTTTCTTCCGCTGTACAGACCAATATGCTCTGGGTTTCGTAACAATTTTCGTCGTGCCCATGGCCATCGGTTTCTTCCAGTCCGCAGTTCGTGACATCTTCATAGCAGCTTTCCCCGTGCAGATGTTCTTCCAGTCCGCACCTGGCATCGCCGGTCATGGCAACACCGGCCTGCGTCAGTATCCCGATTACTGTACCGGCGACCAAAACGATCAGAAGCACTGCGGCAATTCCTATTCTTCTGCGTTTTTTCTGTTTTCTTTTTAACTCATTTAAATATTCCTTCACAAGCTTCTGCATTTTCTCACCTTCCTAATGCATAATCCCTATACGTTTTAATGGCCACACTCTAAATACCGGTTTTCCTGCAATCTGATTTTTCCCGACATATACCAAATCAGCTTTTTCGGCTGTTCTGCCGTCAGCTTTCACATTGCCTTCCCGATTTATCTCTATATAATCTCCCGCGTCTTCAATGACACGCCTAAGGAGCAAATTTTCTTTGTCATAAACCCCTATCGTATCTCCTGCCTTGACTGATTTTGTTCTCAGCAGGATCACAATATCACCTTTTTCAAAGGCAGGCGCCATGTCTGCACTGTGGATTTCATGTGGTATGAAAATTCTGGTCGCCGCCAATGCCGCTATTGCTGCGGCCACAGCAAAAATCCCTGCCGCTTTCAGAAATTTCTTTCTTTTATTCTCTTTTCTGTCAATCCTTTTTAATTCCGCCTCCAGAAATTCTATGGAAGGAATTTTTATCTTTTCTCTCTTCTTATCCATGGAAATCATCTGAAAATGTCTTATGTACGTTATAAACAAATATCCCTTTCTTATGTGCGAATGACAATGTGCGTCCCCCTTTCTCTTTCCATCTCCACTATTTGATACGCCCCAATCCCGACAGCGGCCAGATCCGGAAAAGAACCCTGCCCATAATCTTGTCATTGTCAACACAGCCCACTGCTGTATTGCGGCTGTCCACGCTTACAGCCCGGTGGTCACCCATGACAAAGCATTTGCCATCCGGAACCCGATAGGGAAGTTCTATGTTGCACCTGCCCAGCGACTTACCGTGGATATATGGTTCATCCAGCAGTCTGTCATTTACATAAACATTGCCTTTCTGGTCGATGTCCACCCAGTCCCCTGCATCTGCGATTACCCGTTTGATCAAGATACTGTTGTTGTAATAGAATGCCACCACATCGCCAGCGTGATAGACGGGGCTGTTGACAGCAACTACAATATCCTCATTCTGCAGAGTTTCCTGCATAGATGAGCCGTTCACCTGCAGTACAGGAAGAAGCAGAACCACCACCAGCACTGCCATGGCTGCTGCCACCAGGAGGGCGAAAGCGATATTCCGCAGAATGCGTCTGCGGGTTTTTCTTATTTCCTCCCGCTTCAGCGCAGATTCAAGCAGTTCAAGGCTTGGGATTTCCAGTTTCTTAGCGGCCATGCCCATTCCTTCCGTATAATTTATTCCTCAGTTTTATCGTGTTCTCTGCATGTAAGTTCCGATATGGGCTCAAATTCCATTTCTGTATCAGCTTTTGATTCTGATTCTGTCTGGATTTTGCCGCTCTCATTTTCGCCAGAGTCCTGGTCATCACTTTCCAGGGGAAACTCATCTTCTTCCAGTCCACACTGTATTCTGAGGTTATATAAATACTGATCTGCCGCCTGCTGTGCTGTCTCAAAGATGCCGTTGAGCCTCAGCGCCGCTTCGGCGATGGACCCGGCCTCGGCCAGCTGGATGCGCCGGCTGTTCTTCCATGCGTCCATATCCTCCCTCAGCTTCTTGATCCTGGCATCTTTCTGGTCCAGACGTCCTTTCAGCTTTTCGATAAGGGCATCTTTTTCATCCAGTTTTGCCTTCAGCCTCTCATTGACCTCCTGTTCTGCGGACAACTGGCTGCCGGTCTCCTCCAGCTGGGTTTCAAGCTGGATATTCTCTTTTCCTTGAGTCACCAAAAGCTTGAGAAGATCGTGCTTGCGAAGCCTGCGGAATTCCTTATCAGTCATGTGTTAAGCCCCATTTCTCGAAGCGATTTGTTTTACCACATAATGCGTATTATGAGGTATAGTTTGCAGAATACAGACAGAATCGAACGAAATCATTCGTTGAAAGGACTGAGCAAGAACAAGTTATCGTACAAGCAGAAATGAACTGGAAACAGATAGATAATTACTGCACGAACAGCCATACCCCGTCGGATGTATATGTGCTGTGCAAGCTGTGTACGGTGTTAGGGTGTGGGAGACAAGATTTACTGGTGTTCCGTTCGCCGGTAGAGGAATAGTCAGTTCATTATTGAAAATATTTGTGAGATGATTGAATTTGTAAAACTAGAATCACTGATTAGATAAATTAAATAAAGCAATAATATATTTGTTATGTGGAAATACAAATATAATTTGCAGAGGAAATATTTACCAATATTTTTAGAGAGTCAGACTTGCAGATATACAACCAGAAAGCGTTATTTTAGTTTATTACACCGCATACCGATGAACAGATGCAAATTTGAGCAGCATTGAACAAAAAATGTAAAAAAGACGAAGGACCAGGACATGTAAAAAAATTTAGATATAATATTTATATAACCACATCGGGAATTACTCAATGGGATGTATTTTCAATTGTTTCCGAATATTGAAGATATTATAGTAAAGAATTTTAAAATTAATGCTACAGAAAAAGGACAATTTCCTGAAGATGCACCGTTCATATTTACAAATTCTATATATGTTTTGTTTGTTAAAGATAAAAACTTGGCAAATCCTGTTAATTTTTCAATGATGTCAGATGGAGCTAAGAGGGTGTTTATGATACTGACGAAGATAATTGTATCTAGTGTTAGCAACATTTCTTTGATAGCAATTGAAGAACCGGAAAACTCTGTTCATCCAGGGTTGTTCCAGGCGTATATACAGATTATTAGTCAGTTATTAGATGATTGTAAGGTCATTATTACTAGCCATTCTCCGTATATTGTTAGTTATTTGAATCCTTCATGGATTCATGTAGGTATGAATAGGAAGCCTGGTGTGGCAGAATTCTTTGCATTTAAGAAAATAGGTCAGAAGCAACTAGAGAATGATGCCGAAGGACTGAATATGAGTATGGGGGATTATCTATTTTCGGTACTTGCTGATTCAGAGAGTAATATAAGGGACTATTTGGAGTATGATGCCGATGAATAAATGCCTTGTACTTTTTGTAGAGGGGGATACAGAAGTTGAATTTTATAAGCAAATGGTTGCAAATATTAGAAAACTACGCTCTGTGGATAGATTTGATACCAATATCGAATATAGAAATGTCAGAGGTGTAGGGGGCTTCAAAAATTATTCATTTACAAGCAAAAAGATCAATTGAAGATTGGTTTTTATGTGACACAGAAGGAATTTTAGCGTTTTTGAGGTTGAATAAGAATACAAAAGTATCTGGAAAGAGTGGGTATGATAAACTTCAGCGTTTGTACAAGAAGGCCAATAAAGTATATTATAAGGGGATAAAGAGTAATGGAATGATAGGGCGTTTGGATATTGAAAAAATAGCAAATGCAGTAAAAGACCAGTTGATTCCATTATATAAGGCTCTTGGCGTAGATAAAAACTAAATATTGATTGGTATGTAGGAGTATTGCTCTTTACATAGAAAAAGCCAGAGGGCAACTCTGACTGATTCCCTTGCCAAAGAAGGTCTTTGGACTTATTATTCTCGCAAACTAATAATACCAAAGAAAACTTTCCTTTGCAAGGAGATGCGTGATATGGCATTAGCAAAATTTAAATTGGCATATCGGTGACTAAGGATGAGGATAAAAGAGTGGGTCTTACTGAAATCGGAGATGTAGTATTACCATCAGTATCATTTGGGGCTTAGAGTAGGAAAAATGCATATGCATATGCGGATAAATCCAAACCTAAAGAACGTCGGTATGTATCAACAAATTGGGTGTACCCGTTTGAAAATACCAATGTTTCAATGGTTGCTGCTGATATATATAAAGAGTTATCCCAAAGAGGTAGTCCACCATATGGAATAGAATTGCAAGTATGTTTGATAAACTTGAGATATACTATTAAAAGCCTTTAGATATTGTTTTGGCACAATATAAAAATGGAAGGAGTACATATATGAGTTATCCCAAGACAATTACACAGCAAGGAGACCTATGCCATGTCAAGTATACCACAGACAACCGATGATGGAAACAGAGTTTCTGATTTTGCCACAAAATTTATGAAAAGGTTCCAACTTGAAAAGCTGCTTTTAAATGTAATGCCGGAAAAGAAAAAACAATTTGACAGACGTATAATAACCATAATATAATAAAAGTACGAAAAACCATACGAAATTATGAGGTGATACTATGTTAGCAGTAAAGAGCATGGATGTACGTGAAAACTTTAAGGAATGGTGCAATAAAGTAATAGGCGGGGAAACGCTTGTCGTATCAAGACCGAGAAATGAAAATGTTGTGATTATATCTGAAAAAGAGTATAATGAAATGGCAAAATTAAAGAGAAATGCAGAATATCTGGCCATGTTGGACAGAGGTTATGCTGATATTGCGCAGGGAAAAGGCATAACAAAAACCATGGAAGAATTAAGGGCAATGGAAAAAGAATGATTTGTTTAGAGGATATACGCAGAAATGGTGCAATGAAAGGTACAAGTAAAGGAAAATTATACAAAAAGTAAAAAGGATATTGCTGACATGGAGATACAAAAAACACAATATTTCAGCCCGGCGGCTGTGCGTCCGGCGTCGATTTTGATTCTGGACAGGGACCAGACGCCGAAACAGATTACCATGAAAGGTAATATGACATTCGGCAGGAATTATCCGGAATCTGACTGTGACATCCGGGTGGAATCGCAGATTACAGGGCGGGACCACGGAGAATTTGTCTATAACATGCAGGATGATTCCTATTCTTATGTGGATCACAACAGCGCCAATGGTTCCTATGTTAATGGCATGCTGCTGGGAAAGGATGCGCCTGGGAACGGGACAGGGGTGAAGCTGTCAGACGGAGATATTATCCGGGTGGACAGGAGGACATTGAACAATCCCCATCCGGAGGCTGTATTGATGATATTCAGCCGCAGCTTTGCCTCTGATGAAAATTGGAATTACTTTCAGATGGATTTCAGCCAGCCCATTACCATCGGAAGGGGAGAGACAAACCGGATTCGGATCAATGATTTGATGGCTTCCAGAGAACATGCGGAAATCCGCCAGACTAACAAAGGCGTTGTGCTGTATGACAAAAAGAGCCAGAACGGGATCGGTGTCAATGGATATGAGATCAAGGGGCGGACGAATATTTATGACCACGATGTGATAAAGATTGGAAATACCACATTTATCATCATTGGAAGCCTGTTGATCTATAACAATTCCCACAGCCAGAGCGGGTATTTATCTGTGAATATAGAGCAGAAGACGGTTAATTTTGGAAAGAAGACCCTGCTGCGGGATATCCGCTTTGATGTTGACAGGGGTGATTTTGTTCTGATACTGGGCGGTTCAGGGGCTGGCAAGACAACCCTGGTAAAAGCAATCCTTGGCGATGGCGGGAAGACCGACGGCAAGGTGATTCTTGACGGGCAGAATCTGTACGCCAATTTCAAGAGCATGAAGTCCAGAATCGGTCTGGTGCCGCAGTTTCTTACACTGCGAACAGGAGATACTGTCTGGGCCACATTGATGGACGTTGCGGATATTAAGCTGGACAGGAAGTATTTCTCAAAAAGTGATAAAAAGCAGCGGGTGGAGGAAATCATCAACAGAGTCGGGGTGGATTCCCTGAAAAACAGCCTGATTAAAAACTTGAGCGGCGGACAGAAGAAGAAAGTGTCCGTGGCAGCCCAGCTGATCGGGTTCCAGCAGGTATTCGTGTGCGACGAGCCGGATTCAGGGCTGGACGCGGCATCCAGAATCCAGCAGATGGAGATTTTAAAAGAGATTTCCCTAAACGGGAAGATCGTCATGGTGATCTCCCATGAGCCGGATGATGCCATTGACATGAAAACCCGAGAGATCCTGTTTACAAAAGTGCTGGTGCTGGCAAAAAGTTCCAGGGATAAATCCGGGCATCTGGCGTACTTCGGGGATGTGAAGGAGGCTTTTGAGTTCTTTCATGTGGAGAAACTGCAGGATATTATGCTGGAAATCAACCCGGATTATGAAGGCGGGAGAGGGCGGGGGGATTATTATATCTCCAAATTTGCGGCTCTGAGGGGAGGGGCTGTCTGATGAACCATACATCCTATTTTACACAGACAAATGTGTATTTTAAGAAAATCGCCAGAATATCCTTTCGTGAAAAGGCGTGGAAATTCGTTGTCTTTGCGGCGATTATCGCGCTGATTGTGGCGGCGGTGGTGGGGGAAAATATGTTTACCACATATGAGAGCACCAAGTCCGGTTTTTTCACCATTGCGTCCGCCTGCATCTGGATCGGCATTTTCAATTCCATTCAGAGCATCTGTAAGGAACACGAGATTATCCGGTCTGAATACAGACAGGGGACTCGGATATCTTCTTATATTATGGCGAATATCAGATGGCAGTTTGTCCTGTGTCTGGTGCAGAGCATGGTGATATTCGCTATCTGTGTGGGTTTTATTGATTTTAATTCAGATGGCATTGTGACCAGTGCTTACGTGGAGTATTTTGTCACCATGTTTCTTCTGACTTTTGGCTCTGCGGTTCTTGGAATTATGATTTCTTCCATATCCGGCAATCCCACCACAGCCATGACAATCATGCCCTTTGTGCTGATTCTGCAGCTGATTATGAGCGGGGTTTTGTTTGACCTGAGTGGATGGAGTGAGAATATTGCATATATTACATACAGCAAATGGGGCATGTCTGCATTCGGCAGTATTGCGGACTTAAACAGCAGTGAATTTCCCCTGCAGATCAGCGAGGCTTTTCCGGATGTTGTCAGGCTGGAGACGGAGAGCTGTTATGACCATGAAGTGTCGAATCTGGCCGTTTCGTGGGGGTGGTGCCTGGGAATCACAGTTTTCTGCGCTGTGGTGAGCATATTAAGCCTGAAAATCAAAAACCGGGATTCATAAAGGTATCAAAAAGGTATGGAAAAGAGGCAGTGAAGAGAATTATGTATTGTTATACATGTATGAATGAGACCGACGAGGGGGCGTTCTGCCAGCATTGCGGAAGACCCTTAGAGACCCAGGCGGCGGCACATCACCTGACGCCTGGAACTTTATTAAATGGAAAGTATGTGATTGGAAATTTTATCGGCGAAGGCGGATTTGGCATTACTTATATTGGCAGAGACCGCAATCTGGATATCCGGATTGCCATCAAGGAGTATTATCCCTGCGGATATGTAAATCGCAACAATGACCATTCCAATGCAGTTACAGTCACCACAGCTGACAGCGGGGATTTTTTTGAAAAGGGAAAAATCCGTTTTCTCCAGGAAGCCCGGAGCATTGCAAAATTTCCGGAAGAGCCGGGCATAGTAAGGGTCCGGGATTACTTTGAAGAGAACGACACTGCGTATATTGTGATGGAGTACCTGGAAGGGGAGACATTGAGCCAGTATGTACGCGGGAGGGGGAAAATGGAAGCCTCAGAGTGTATTTCCCTGATGATTCCTGTGATGCGTTCCCTGGAGAAATTCCACCAGGCAGGGATGATTCACAGGGATATCAGCCCTGATAATATTATGTATCAGAAAAACGGGACTCTGAAATTGATGGATTTCGGCTCAGCCAGGTATTTTGCCAACCATGATATGGAAATGTCTGTGATTCTGAAACAGGGTTACTCACCGGAGGAACAGTACCGGAAAAAAGGAAAGCAGGGGCCCTGGACAGATGTCTACAGCCTGTGTGCGTCCATTTACAGCTGTATTACGGGAGTGATACCGGAAAATGCCCTGGACAGACTTCATAAAGATGCCTTGAGGCGGCCGTCAGAATTGGGCGTGAGCATCCGCGCAGACCAGGAAGATGCCCTGATGAAAGGGCTGGCCGTATCTGCAGAGAACCGATGGGCTGATATGGGAGAGCTTATGGCAGCGCTGGGCGCCGCCGGGGATTCAAAGAGCCGGCAGCCAGAGTTCGACCCCTATAAAACGTATGTGCTGAACGAGGAATTCGATACAGAGATGAGCAGGGGGCTGCACACCGGGCCGGGGACAGCCCATACATCCGGGCAGGATGCCCCCGTGCCGGAGTCAGATAAGTTAAAACGTCTGACTGCGGTGGTGTTGATTGCGGCAGGTATCTGCATCCTGTTTACCGTGGTATCCCTGGTGTTGATTGTGCCGAAGCTCTCTGACGGTAAGGGAGAGACAGCGGCAAAGTCAGAATCATCCGGTGATAAAGACAGCGGCCAGAAAAAGGAGAAGGACGACGGCGCCATAGAAGTGGAGAAGATGAAAGCCAGTGAGGTGAAGACGCTGAAGAAAAAATATTGGAGAATGAATAAAGACGATCTGGCAGAAGCAGAAGCTTCTTCTGTGATTAAACAGCAGGAGGGCGTAAGCAATCTGCCGGAATATTTGTTTGACAATAATATTCAGACAAACTGGCAGGAGGGAGTGAAAGGGGCGGGGATTGATGAGTATGTGGCTTATCGGTTCCAGGATGAATATCGCATCTGTGCCATGAGTTTTAAGCTGGGAAACTGGAAAACAAAAGAATATTATTATGGCAACAACCGGCCCCGCACATTGACATTATCCATGAACGGACAGTCGTGGAAAGTGTCATTTCCCGATAAATGGGAGCAGTTCGGCATTCGGTTCACATCTGCGGTGAAAACCTCTGACTTAAAAATAACCATCAATGATGTCTATAAGGGAACCGACTGGAATGATACAGTGATTACAGATATCGGAGTGTGGTATGAATAGAAAGAAAGAGCACGATGAAGAAAAAAGAAGGATATGTAAGAAATATAATACTTATTGTCATCTGCCTTCTGCTGATTCTTCTGGGGGTGGTTTTGGCAGCTGCCCTGTGGAAACAGCAGAGCCGGTATGAGGCAGAGAAAAAGCAGTGGGAGCAGAAAGAGCAAAAATATGAAAAGCAGCTGAAAAAGCTGAGAAAACAGCAGAAAGAAGATCAGGCAGCTGAAACTGCTCATCCCAATGCCCGGCTGCTGGAGAATCTGGATGACTCCAATCCGGGGGATGTTCTGGAGACATATGTATTGGATATGGAGGATATTTCCCGTTATTTCAGCGCTTATGAGATTGTGGAGGGAGACCCTGTCTATCAGAGGATAAATGAAAAATCTTATCACCAGAATCCGGACATAGGCCTGGATGAGCTGACATACTTTAAGATGCTTCATTACAATTTTGATGGGGAGATTCAGGTAGGGGAGCTGATTATGAACAGCGCGCTGAAAGAGGATGTTTTAGAAATATTTCAGGAATTGTTTGAACACCAGTATCAGATTCAGTCCATGTATCTGGTGGATAATTACTGGACTGGGGATGGAATTACTTCTGACAGCGCTTCCATTGATCAGAATAACACTTCAGCGTTTAATTACCGCCAGTCCACGGCCAGTGCGGAGTTATCAAACCATGCCTTTGGACGGGCCATTGATATTAACCCGCTGCAAAATCCCTACATCTGGTTCAACGAGGACGGCACCCCAGACGAGTACTATCGGGACGAGAAGTACATAGACCGCAGCCTGGATGACCCGCATATTATCGACCACGACGACCTGTGCTGCAGGCTTTTTCTGGAGCGTGGGTTTACCTGGGGCGGCGATTGGGTGAATCCAATTGATTACCAGCATTTTGAGAAGAGAAAATAAAATAGGGCGTGATTCCCAAAAAGATGACAGGCTGGGAATCACGCCCCGTCTTTCGTTTGGTTATAAATAATTCTGCTGGCATTTCACGCATTTGGAATCTCTGCTGCAGTGAAAATGCAGAACAATATCGTCGATTCGCGTGCAGGTGGCCTTTTTGTAGACTACCGTGTGTATGGATTTGGATGAATCTGTGGGGCACTTGTATTCATAAGTGCATGTGTACTGGTTTTCATCTTCTTCTGTTATCTGGGTTGGTTCCATATGTCCTCCTTTTACTTTTCCAGCATGGTTAACTTGACTTTTAATATTCTGCTCACAGAATCATTAATTTTATCTTCCGGGATGATGTGATTATCCACGGCATCCAGAATCCCCTGGTAAGCGGCTGTAAAATCATCCGGCATCAGGATAATATCCACCCCTGCCTGGATGGCTTTTACGGCAGCGTCTGAGGCGGTGTACGTCTGTGAGATGGCGCCCATATTCATGGCATCTGTTATGATAATTCCATTGTAGTCCATTTGATCCCGCAGGATTTCTGACAGCATCTTGTAGGAGAGGGAAGCAGGTGTGTCGTCTCCGATAACATTTGGCAGAGAAATGTGTCCGGCCATAATGAAATCAGTCTCTTCCTGAATGCCTCTTTCAAAAGGTATCAGTTCACAGGTCAGCAAATCGTCCAGTGTCTTGGAGGTGAAGGCATATCCTTCATGGGTGTCCCCTTCTGTGGCGCCGTGCCCAGGAAAGTGCTTAAATGCCCCGTAGACCCCGTTTTCCTTTAAACCTTTCAGCACCGCGGCAGACATTTCAGCTGTCACATCCGGGTCACTGCTGAAAGCCCGGTCTTTTACCACCTCATTGGAAGGATTGGACAGTACGTCTGCCACGGGGGCGAAGTTCACATTAAAACCCAGTTCGGACAGATAGCTGCCCAGGTCAAGGCCAGTCTGGTAGGCCTGATTGACATCGCCCGAGGCCCCCACCTCTGCCATACTGCCGATGGGCGGAACATTAAAATTCGCATTTCCATTGATTCTGGCAACGGTTCCTCCCTCTTCATCAATACAGGTGAACAGGGGCAGGCCCAGGCGGTCCATGCTGTATCCCTGTACAGTTTCCAGCATGGTCTTTACTTGTTCCGGTGACTGCAGATTCTGTTCCATATACACGAAGCCGCCCACAGGAATATTATGAATGGCCTCTTCCGTCATGGCCCCGGCTTCTGTGACAATGTCGGTATTTACAGCGGCTTCCGGCAGAATGATAAACATCTGCGCTGCCTTTTCCTGGATAGACATTTTCTCCAGATATTCTTCTATCTGTGAATCAATGTCCCCGCCAGAGGGCAGGGCAGCGGTATCCGTATCCGTTTCCCTGTCTGCCTCGGGCTGGATATCTTTGACGGCAGTTTCCTCATCATCGGCTGGCACTATGGTCACGAGATCTGCGGTATGGGCATTTTCATCATCTTCGGACCCCTGTTTGTCCTTTTCATCTTCTGCGGGAGGGGGTGTGTCTGAGGTGTCTGCAGCGGTTTTTTTGGTCTTGTCCGTCTGGCATCCGGTACATGCCAGTATACAGATAAAACAGAGTGCTATGATAGACAGTGTTCTAACGTTTTTCATCTCTGCCAAATTCCCTTCTTTCCAGAATGTGATATTGTTTATGTTTATAGTTATTTACAGTTCCTTATTATAGAATAATTTTAGAATGATGACAAGTTCTCTTTTGCTTGCTATTTGGTCTTATTTGCTTTACAATTAAAATCAGGATAAATCAATAAACATCTGAGAAACTGTTAAGATTAATTCTTCAGCAGTTCCTAACAAGGAGGTTGTTATCTATGGGATTTTTAACAGGCAAGACAGCGGTTATCACTGGCGCAGGACGTGCTGTGCTCAGTAACGGAAGATGTGGTTCCATCGGCTACGGCATTGCGACTGCCTACGCGAAAGAAGGCGCGAATATTGTGATCACAGGGCGTAATGTGAAAAAGCTGGAAGATGCCAAAGAGGAGCTGGAAAAGCTTTATGGGATTAAAGTTCTGATTATGCAGGCGGATGTCAATGAAGGCGCGGACAATGAAAAGGTTGTTGGGAAGGTGATCGAACAGACCATAGACGCTTTCGGACGGATTGATGTTCTGATCAATAATGCACAGGCATCGGCTTCTGGGGTTCCCCTTGCCGAGCATACCACGGATCAGTTTAATCTGGCAATGTATTCTGGATTGTATGCCGCGTTTTACTACATGAAGGCGTGCTATCCTTACTTGAAGGAGACAAAAGGCTCCGTGATTAATTTTGCCTCCGGCGCAGGGCTGTTTGGCAATTTCGGACAGTGTGCCTACGCTGCCGCGAAAGAAGGCATCCGCGGCCTCAGCCGTGTGGCGGCGACAGAGTGGGCAAAAGACGGTATTAATGTGAATATTATCTGCCCGCTGGCCTGGACAGCGCAGTTAGAGCAGTTTCAGAATGCTTATCCGGATGCCTTTGAGAAAAATGTGCATACCCCGCCGGCAGGGCATTTCGGAGACTCCGAGGATGAGATTGGAAGGGTATGTGTCCAGCTTGCGTCTCCGGATTTCAAGTATATGACAGGAGAGACGCTTACTTTGGAAGGCGGGCTCGGACAGAGGCCATAGTCTGGCAGGGAATCAAATAAAACAAGGAGACGTTGGGAGACGTCTCCTTGTTTTATTTGGGATAAGATAAAAGGAATACAAAGTTCAGGTTATTATATAATAGTAATACCATGGCAGCCGGCAGGGTTAGTCAGACCCAGTCCTATTTTGTCAGAGGTTTTGTTGTTGAGTGTGGGCATCAAATGATAGGAGATGGAGATGATGAGGGAAAATAATAAAGTTTACCAGCTTCTGAGAGAATGGGAGGCTGCCGCTCTGGATGAAAGAGATAAGCGTTCATGGGAAGAAGGCATTCTGGATATCATAGACAGAATTCAACAGGAAGCTTTTATGGAAGGGTATCAATATGCCATTAAAGTATTAAATGAATGCATGGTGAAAAAGAAAGAAAATTAAAATATAAGAAAGTAAAATAAAGAATTATGCGGTTATAGAGCGAATTTGTCGAACGATTTTTATTTCAAAATGTACAAGCCTGCTATATAATGTTCATTAATAAGTTTGTTCTGAAGGAGGGTTATATGTTACACAGAATTATGGATATGCATATCTTGCTGTATGCAATGGCAGGCATGGGAGTGCTGGGGATATTAGGAATGGCTGCCGTGTGTTTGATTTACAAAAGAAGAATGCGTAAAGACAGTTGTATGGCCGATTTAAAAGAAAAGTGGATAAAACTTTGGGAAAATCGGGATGAGCTCACACAAAAGATGAACCGCTGGGTATGGGTGCCTTCTTTCGTGAGTACTTTCCTGCTGTGCCTGGCCATAGTGCTTTCTGAAAAGGTTCTGGGGACAGGTATGGTTTCTTCTGAATATCTGCAGGCAGGGGCTGCTGTTCCCATTGTATTGCTGGTGGTACGGCAGGCACTGGATTTTACCTGGAAACAGGAGCGGATGCTGTCTTCTATGATAGATTATCTGGAGGCACAGGGAAATAAAATTGCGCAAATCCAGGCAGCGGCGGCTGTGAGCCAAGAGCGTGAAGACGCTATGGTGGATTATGTGGCTGGCGGGATCAAAGAAAGTGATGGCGGAAAAGGACGGTTTGGTGAACTTTTATCCCCTGAAGAAGAAGAAATTATGCGGGAAGTCATCCGGGAATTCATGGGGTGACAGGAAAATATCTTGCACAATACGGGTTTATTTGCTAAACTGGAATATGAAAGAACATTTACAATTTCAGAAAGATAAAAGGAGTGAGAATGCATGAGTGATAAAGTGACATTTGATTATGAGAAAGCCGTTCCGTTCCTGGGCACTAATGAGATACCTGCCATGAAAGAACTGGTGTCAGCGGCAAGAGAAAAACTGGCCTCTGGCAGCGGGCTGGGCAATGACTTCCTGGGCTGGGTTGACCTTCCGGTAAATTATGATAAAGAAGAGTTTGAACGGATTAAAAAGGCGGCCCAAAAGATTCAGGAAGATTCTCAGGTGCTATTGGTAATTGGAATCGGCGGCTCCTATCTGGGAGCAAGGGCAGCCATTGAGTTCCTGCGGCATGGCTTTTATAATCAAATCAGCGGCGATATGCGGAAAACGCCGGAAATCTATTATGTAGGAAATAGTATCAGCAGTTCTTATATTCAGGGACTGATTGATGTGCTGGGAGACAGGGACTTTTCCATCAACATGATTTCCAAATCAGGCACCACAACGGAGCCTGCCATTGCTTTCCGGGTATTCAAAGGGATTCTTGAGAAAAAGTATGGCAAGGAAGAAGCGGCAAAAAGGATTTATGCTACGACAGACAAGGCGAGAGGCGCTTTAAAAAATCTGGCCACGGAGGAAGGCTACGAGACTTTTGTGGTTCCGGATGATGTGGGCGGGCGTTTTTCAGTCTTGACGGCAGTGGGGCTGCTCCCCATCGCGGTAAGCGGCGCGGACATTGACCAGCTGATGGAAGGAGCCGCAGCAGGGCGTAAAGCCGCTTTGGAAAATGAATTCGAAGAAAACGATGCCTTGAAATACGCAGCGGTGAGGAATCTGTTCCACCGTAAGGGAAAAAGCGTGGAAATCCTGGCAAACTATGAACCCAGCCTTCACTATATATCAGAGTGGTGGAAACAGCTGTATGGGGAAAGTGAGGGAAAGGATGGAAAGGGCATTTTCCCGGCTTCTGTAGACCTGACTACAGATTTGCATTCCATGGGCCAGTTTATACAGGATGGTTCCAGGATTATGTTTGAAACGGTGCTGGATGTGGAGACCTCCAGGGATGAAATTATTCTGCAGGAAGAACCCGTTGACCTGGACGGACTGAACTATCTGGCTGGCAAAAATGTGGACTTTATTAATAAGAGTGCCATGAATGGAACGATTCTGGCACATCAGGACGGACAGGTACCCTGTATGCTGGTACACATTCCGGCCCAGACAGAATTTTACCTGGGACAGCTGTTCTATTTCTTCGAGTTTGCATGCGGTGTCAGCGGATATGTGCTGGGAGTGAATCCTTTTGACCAGCCGGGAGTGGAGAGTTATAAGAAAAATATGTTTGCTCTGCTGGGCAAACCGGGATTTGAAAAAGAGCGTGAGATGCTGTTAAAGAGATTATAGGGAAAAATAAAAGGCGGGATTCCTCTGCCTGATCATTTTCAGGCGGAGGAAAACACAGGCCTTTTCATCTTATTGGGTCGTGCATCAGTTATTTTATTCTTCAATGAGCTGGATTTCCAGATATTCAAAATCAATATTCTCAATGAAATTGTCTTGATAAAACCGGGTCTTGGAGATCCGCTGGAATTCCTCAATGTTAGCGTTGAGCCATATGGGTGTCTGCAGGTCAAATTCATAGCAGATATCCTCCAGGGTCTGAAAAACTTTCTGTGTCCTGGTATTGCGCGTCTCATTGCATATGACTGTATCACGGACGATACGATTATTTTTCCACTCTTTTCCCCACATACGAAACATAATAAGTCTCCCTTGGATATTTGAATTTTTGGTGATATGAAATTAGTATACCACAGGCGGTTGATGTAGTTCAATGATTAGTCAAGTGATTTGTAATTCAATGACAAGGGGATAAATGTGTGGGATAATGAAAAAAAGGATGTGAGGATATGCGTTACCCGGTTATCAATGTGCAGAAAACAGGAAAAAATATATATAAGTTCTGCAGAAAGAAAGGTATCACGGTGAATGATATCAGGGATTTTATGAATTTTTCCTGCAGCCAGTCTATATACCGCTGGTTTCATGGGCAGGCACTGCCTTCTATGGATAACTTTTATGCGCTGAGCCTTTTGCTGGGCATTAGTTTAGAGAGGTTTTTGGCAAATGACAGCGGTATCATTTTTGTACCGGGTAGAGAGGAGCATGCTTTTTTATGTGTAGAGAGATTGGAAGTGTACAGACAATGTGTAGCCACGATTTAAGAGAGGAGAAAAAATATTGAAAACACACGCGATCAAGGACTTGTTTACAGGAAAGTCCTTTCCATGCGAAGCAGTAGCACCGGATGATAAGGAATATTGGCAGCTTTTAAACGAAAGCCATCGTGAACTGGAGGAATTTATGAGTAAGTTATCGCCAGAGGATGGGGAAAAGCTGGAAATGATTGTAAACAAAAGACAGGATGCACTGCATTTTGAGATATCTGAAGCATTTACCCAGGGATATGCACTGGGCGTTCAGCTGACAGCAGAGGCATTTCTGTTCAATCAGGCCCGCAAAGATGAGTTTGATGATTAATTTACGGTAAGGTTCTTAAACGAGAACTAAAATTCGTGCCGCAGGATATGGTATATATGTTGATGGGGAACATCAATGAAATATCCTGCGGGGCGGAGTTGTTTTTTTGACGGGATGGTTATATTGTACTCCATTCTAAAGGTCTTTTCTAAAGAGATTCATTTCCAAGTAATTTTGCCAGCAAAAGCAAAACATCTGATTTCTGTGCATCTAATTTACGGACTGCCTGAAGCAGTTCCTTTTCATAGGCTGATGGAAAAGTAATGCTCTCATCGTCACGGAAAAATTCTGACATAGTAATACCCATCGGTTCGAGCAGTTTTTCCAGAGTCTCTACGGAAGGATGACTGACTCCTTTCTCAATGGTTCTTATATGGTTTTCCGATACATCGCTGATTCGTGAAAGTCGATAGACACTGAGCTTTTGGTCGGTTCTCAGTTTTTTGAGACGTTCATGCAGTTCCATAGATATTCTCCTGTTTTATTATATAGCCGGTGATTAATTATCGCTAACTGTGCATTTAATTCTATTATGAGTGATAAAGAGGAAAATTATAATACAATGATAGAGTTTACAATACAACTTTATTGTTGTATTATGTAAATAGAATATAAAAAACAATGAGGAATCACCCTGTTTGTGACACATATTTTCATAATTAGAGAGTGTGATAAGCGCGAAACAGGAAAGTGCGGGAGGAAAAATGAGAAAATACGGGATTTATTTGGTGATTTTGGTTGTGGTATGTTCCTTATTTTACGTGAAGGGATACGCAGAAAGAAATGATAGTTTTTCATACATACTGCGTAATAAGAAGGATTGCGGGTTATGCGGAGAAAAGAAGGACGGTCTGAAATCAATATATGGCAATTCCAAAGGCATTGGGCTTATGTGTCTGAATGACTGGCGGGTAGTGCAGATTTTTGCTCCTGCAGACGGACATGAACAATGCGGAAGGATCTCATATCAGAGAGGGGCGGGAGGAAGTTACAGCATTCAGATTGAACATGTTGTGGAAAGTAAAATTTCACTTGTGGAGTATACATCCTGCAAGGGAGATGTTCTGGACAGGAAAAAGCTGGCAGAAATTTTGTGCTGGGAATGTCTGGGCAAGGTCAAAGAAGCAGTTAAGATACATGGAGAACATGGCGGGCAAAAGGAAAAAGCAGTGTGTCTGGTGGAGTTTCCAACTATGGAACTGTATACGGTTCAACAAAGTTTTCAATATTATATGCTGGACAATTATTATATCCAGGCTCAGTGTGAGAAAGAGAAAATAAAGATGACAGCCTTCATGTTGTCCTCTGAGCTGTTTTAGAGTGTGTTCAAATACTTGGCATAACGAGAAGATTGTGTTAGAATGGAAATCAGGCGAAATGTGCAAAGTGTGGGAAAATGTAACTGTGGAGGTTACGGCAAAATAATGAAAACATGGAGGAAATGTGCCGTGAAGATAAACGAAGGAAGATCCAGTATTCAGACGGCTAGAGCGCAGAATGACCTGATTTTCGCATTAGATATTGGGACCAGAAGTATCATTGGCCTGGTGGGGGCTGTCCGGGATGAGAAACTGCAGGTTCTTGCCATAGAGAAAGAAGAACACTCCCGCAGGGCAATGATTGATGGACAGATAGAAGATATTGAGCAGGTGGCAAAAGTAGCAAGGCATGTAAAAGAACGGCTGGAGAGCAAGCTGGGGTGTACGCTGTCCAAAGTCTGTGTGGCGGCGGCCGGGAGGGCGCTGAAAACACAGAAAGCATTTTGTGAGCTGGAGTTTGATAAGCCGCAGCATGTGGATGAGGAGATTATCGGCCGGCTGGAGGCAGGTGCTCTGGAAAAGGCGGAGGAAGCATTTGCAGAGGAAATGGATCAGTCCGGAAAGCAGTTTTTTCTGGTGGGATATACAGTAATTCAGTATCTGCTGGATAATTACCCTATTTCTGATCTCCGTGACCACCAGGGAAACAGGGTCAGTGCGGATGTAATCGCCACATTTCTGCCCAGCGAGGTGGTGGAAAGTCTGTATACCACTATGGCTAAAATCGACCTGGAAGTTGCCAGTCTTACTCTGGAGCCTATTGCGGCCATCAATGCGGCGATTCCGGTAAATATTCGTCTGCTGAATCTGGCGCTGGTTGATATTGGAGCAGGCACATCTGATATTGCCATCTCCAAAGATGGAAGCATTGTGGGATATACAATGGCAACTGTTGCGGGGGATGAGATCACAGAGGCTCTTATGAAGAATTATCTGGTGGATTTCCAGACAGCAGAGCAGATGAAAATGGATATTCAATCCAGGGAAGAAATTGAATTTACGGATATTTTAGGACTGCCGCATACGGTGTCCAATGAGGAAGTCCGTTCCTGTATCGGCGATGCGTTTAAGTCGTTGTGCAAAGAAATTGCGGAGAAGATACTGGCAGTGAATGGGGGAGCTCCCTCAGCGGTATTTTTGGCAGGAGGCGGGAGCAAGCTGGCAGATATGAGGGAATGCATGGCAAAATACCTGGAAATGGATGAAAACCGGGTGGCAATTGCGGGAAATAATTTTTCTACAAATGCGTGTTCAGAGGAGTATGATTTGAACAATCCGGAATATGCCACACCTCTGGGGATTGCTGTATCAGCAGGATTGAATATGATCAATGACAGCTGTCATGTAATGCTGAACGGAAAGCGTTCCAAGCTGTTCAGAAGCGGCAGTCTCACTGTGCTGGACATTTTGATGATGAATGGATACCGTTCTCAGGATCTGTTGGCCAGATCAGGAAGGAACACGGTGATTCAGCTGGACGGTAAACGTAAAGTTTATCATGGAACTCCTGGGGAACCCTCAAAACTGCAGGTGAACGGAGCGGATGTAAAGGTCTCTTATGTGGTACACGCAGGGGATCAGATTCATTTTGTACCTGCATTAGATGGGGAAGATGCGAAAGTAGCATTGGCGGATGTGGTAGAACCAGGATATGAGAGCAGAACTTCTGTCAATGGCAGGATGGTTCCGTTGGATACAATCTTAAAGACAGGAGATGTGGTGATCACCGGAAAAGACGGGCAGAAGGAGGAAAAGCAGCAGGAAGAAGAAACTGTTTCCTCAAGTGATGCTGATTATGTGTCCGCGGCGAAAGAGCCGCCCAGGCAGGAGCCCCCGAAACCGGTTCAGGCAGAAAAACCCAAACACCAGCAGCGGGTGCAGCCATCCCAGGTATATAAGTTTACGCTGAATGGGGAATCGCTGCTCTTAGTACAAAAAGCAGATAACTCGCCATATTTTCTGATGGATCTGCTGGAATATTCGGACATTGATATGGAAAAACCTGATGGAGTGGTACAGCTGCGGGTCAATGGAAGGGAGAGTTCGTTCCAGCAGGAATTGAAGTCAGGGGATAAAGTGGATATTTTTCTACAGAAGATGGACAGCACGGGAGAGGAAGAAAATTGAAAAATTGGGAGAACAATATAAGAAAAGCCAAGCCATATACACCAGGTGAACAGCCCAGGGAGGAGGGGATGGTCAAGTTAAATACCAATGAAAATCCATATCCGCCTTCTCCAAGGATTCTGGAACTGTGCAGGAACATGGATTGGGGACAGCTTCGGCTTTATCCGGACCCTGCCGCAAAAGTTCTGACAGATGCACTGGCCGCCTATCACGGACTGCTTCCGGAGCAGGTGTTTGCAGGGGTGGGGTCAGATGATGTGCTTGCCATGGCGTTTTTAACTTTTTTTCATTCGTCTGCGCCGATACTGTTTCCGGATATCACCTATTCCTTTTATCCGGTCTGGGCAGATTTGTTTCAGATTCCTTATGAGAGGCCCAGGCTGGCAGAGGATTTTTCCATTGTCCCGTCCGATTATTTTGGGGTGAACGGGGGGATTATTTTTCCAAACCCAAATGCCCCCACAGGATGTGCCATGGGACTGGAGCAGATAAGGGAGATTATGGATCACAATCGGGATGTGGTTGTGATTGTGGATGAGGCGTACGTAGATTTTGGAGCTGTGTCTGCACTGCCGCTGCTGAAGGAGTATGATAACTTGTTAATCGTACGCACCTATTCTAAGTCCCGCTCCATGGCGGGTATGAGAATTGGGTATGCCCTGGGAAATCCCAGACTGATTGGGTATCTGAATGATGTAAAATATTCATTTAATTCTTATACCCTGAATCTGCCGTCTATTTACCTGGGCGCGGAAGTTTTAAAGGATGAGACATATTTCCAGGAAACTCTGCGTAAAATTGTGGAAACCAGGGAGTGGGTCCAGAGAGAACTGAGGGCATTGGGATTTATCTTCAGAGACTCCAGTACAAATTTTATATTTGCAAGACACAGATCCTGTCCTGCCTTGAAACTGTTTCACGCTTTGCGAAAGAAGCATATTTATGTAAGGCATTTTGACCAGGACAGGATTCGGGAATATCTTCGCATTACAGTGGGAACCCGGGAAGAAATGGAGACGCTGATTGACTTTTTGAAACAGTTTTTAGACGCGGATTAGGGAGGTCTTATGGAATCACTGGTACAATGGTTTACCACGCATCTCTCCCCTTATATTTCAGAACAGGCAGTGGTATTTTTGATCTCCATGCTGCCTATACTGGAACTGCGGGGGGGGCTTTTGGCGGCCAGTCTGCTGAAAATTCCGCCGGTTCAGGCAATTCCTGTCTGTATTATCGGGAATATTATTCCCATTCCGTTTATTCTTCTTTTTATTAAGCAGATTTTCAAATGGATGAAGGAGATCAAAGTTTTCCGGCCGTTTATCGTAAAACTTGAGGAAAGGGCCATGGGCAGGAGCGATCAGATAAGAAAATATGAGTTCTGGGGGCTGGTGGCTTTCGTGGGGATTCCTCTGCCTGGAACCGGTGCATGGACAGGGGCGCTGATTGCCTCTTTGCTGGGTGTGGATATTAAGAAATCATCTGCGGCAATTCTGGTGGGGATTGCATTGGCCACCATCATCATGTATGTGTTTTCATATCTTATTGTGGGGAATGTTGTGAGCTGATCAGAGAAAGTTGCAAAAAAATGATATACAAAAAGAACGATGCACGTATAATTACGCGGGGAATGAAAGACGGGCTGCCCATCTGCCTGGGATATTTTGCGGTTTCCTTTGCGTTTGGCATGCTGGCTGTGACCAGCGGGCTGTCTGTTCTTCAGGCAGTTGGGCTGTCACTGACCAATCTCACCTCTGCCGGGCAGGTGGCAGGGGTATCTTTGATACAGGCAGGAGCGGATTATTACGAGATGGCATTGACACAGCTGATTATCAATCTGCGATACTGTCTCATGTCTTTTTCGCTGTCGCAGAAAATAGATAGAAAGGCGCCTTTCTTTCATCGGTTTTTTATCTCCTATGGTATCACAGATGAGATTTTCGCGGTAGCGGCCAGTCAGAAGGATAAAGTAGGACCCGGATATATTTATGGGCTGATTAGTGTGGCGGCGCCGGGATGGGTCCTGGGGACCCTGTGCGGCGCTGTGGCGGGGAATCTGATGCCCGCTTCGCTGGTAAACGCGCTGGGAATTGCCATCTACGGGATGTTTTTGGCAATTATCATTCCTCAGGCAAAATCAGACAAGGTGATTTTGGCCTGCGTGGCGGGGGCCATGGTGCTGAGTGCGCTGTTCGAGGTGCTGCCAGGGCTTAAACGGGTGTCTGCCGGATTTGTGATTATTATAGTAACTGTGGTAGTTGCCGGTACAGCGGCATGGCTGTTTCCGGTGAAGGAACCGTCTGGGGAGGACAGGGAACATGGAACATAATATTTACATCTATATATTGGTTATGGCTGGCGTTACATATTTGATCCGGGCACTGCCTTTGGTTTTGGTAAAAAGAGAGATCACCAGCCCTTTTATCAAATCATTCCTATATTATGTCCCTTATGCCACACTGGCCGCCATGACATTTCCGGCGATTCTGGATTCCACAGGGTCAGTTTTGTCAGCAGTGTGCGGGTTTGGAACGGCGCTGCTGTTATCTTATATGGAAAAAAGTCTGCTGACGGTATCCCTTTGCTCCTGCGGCGTGGTCTTTGTGGTGGAGCGGCTTATATTATAGGAAACTGTATGTCAGGCTTCCCAGCGTCCGGAGGCACCGCATGGAAGGATGAGGCCGGATGAGGAAACTGGCAGGCCGATCTCCTGAGAGGTCACGTGCCCGTCCCGGTCTTTGAGCGCAGTTGACAGCATATATGTGAGTACAGCAGGCGCCAGTCCGGTGGTATAGGAGTTAATAAGGAAAAACAATGGTCGGGGGCCAAGGAGTCTGGTACATAGGGTGATAAAAGAAAAAACAGAGTCTTCCAGTTTCCAGACTTCTCCTTTTGGCCCACGGCCGTAGGAGGGCGGGTCCATAATAATGGCATCGTATTGATTGCCCCGGCGGATTTCACGCTCTACAAATTTGATACAGTCATCCACCAGCCAGCGGATGGGCGCGTCCTTCAAACCGGAGGCCGCGGCGTTTTCTTTTGCCCAGGTGACCATTCCTTTGGATGCGTCTACATGTGTGACCGAGGCCCCGGCTGCGGCGGCAGATAAAGTGGCCCCCCCTGTATAAGCGAATAAGTTCAGCACTTTAATCTTTCGTCCGGCATGCCGGATTTTTTCGGAAAACCAGTCCCAGTTCACAGCCTGTTCAGGGAAAAGGCCGGTGTGTTTAAAATGAAAGGGTTTTAGATGAAATGTCAGGTCTTTATATTGAATGGACCATTGTTTGGGCAGGTGGAAGAATTCCCACTGTCCGCCCCCCTGTCTGCTTCTGTGGTAATGTCCGTTTTTCTGTTCCCATTCTTTTCGGGTGCGGGGTGTGTTCCAGATCACCTGAGGGTCCGGGCGGATTAAGACGTAATCCCCCCATCGTTCCAGTCTTTCACCAGAAGAAGTGTCCAGTAGCTGATAGTCTTTCCAACCGTCTGCAGTCCACATGCTTTTCTTGCTTCCTTTCTTTCTTTTATAAAATTATTTATCAGGATTATATCACAGGAAATCCGTTGGTTACAAGATATGGAACGGATTTGTGACAGGGAGAATTTTGTCACATATTCAAACAAAGTCTTGACAACGCATAAAAGAGCATACTAAAATTAGATGATTAGAGCAAAATGAGGCGTGATAATCAAAAAGATTATGTGACACAGATTTTGTGAGGAGGTTATTATGAAAGCATATGGACAGATGAACACAGAGGAGCTTCTGGCTCTGAAGGAGGAATTGACTGCTGAATTTGAAGACATCAAAAGCCGTGGAGCATCCATGGATATGTCCAGGGGAAAGCCGGGAGAAGACCAGCTGGCATTATCTATGGGGATGCTGGACGTGCTGGACAGCAGTTCTGATATGAAAAGCCAGGGAACAGATACCCGGAACTATGGGCAGATGGATGGACTGCTGGAAATGAAAAAACTCCTGGCGGACATGGTAGAAACTGACCCTGAGAATGTGATTGTTTATGGCAATGCCAGCTTAAATATTATGTTTGACACAGTGTCCCGCTCTATGACCCATGGAGTGATGGGAAGCACACCGTGGTGCAGATTGGACCGGGTAAAATTTCTCTGTCCAGTGCCGGGATATGACCGTCACTTCAGTATTACAGAATATTTCGGGATTGAGATGATTCCGGTGGAAATGACAGAAAACGGACCGGATATGGATACGGTGGAAAAACTGGTGGAAGGGGATGAGGCGGTAAAAGGCATGTGGTGTGTGCCGAAGTATTCCAATCCCCAGGGATATACGTATTCGGAAGAAACAGTGAGACGGCTGGCTGCCATGAAGCCCAAGGCAGCGGATTTCAGGATTTACTGGGATAATGCCTATGCCGTACACCATTTGTATGGGGAAAAGGAACGCCAGGACTGGCTTCCCGATATTCTGGCCCTTTGTAAGGAGGCCGGCAATCCGGATATGGTCTATGAATTTGTTTCTACGTCTAAAGTTACTTTTCCCGGAGCGGGTGTCTGTATGGCGGCGTCTTCGGAGGCAAACCGGAAAGAATTTCTCAGGCATCTGCAGATTCAGACCATTGGCCATGATAAGGTCAATCAGCTGCGCCATGTGCGTTTTCTGAGAGATATGGATGGTGTGCGGGAGCACATGAAAAAGCAGGGAGAACTGACACTTACCAGATTTGAGGCTGTGTGGAAACTTCTGGAGAGCGAGCTGGGAGGGCTGGGAATCGGCACCTGGACTTATCCCAGAGGCGGTTATTTTATATCTTTCGAGGCAATGGATGGGTGTGCCAGGGCTATTGTGGCCAAGGCCAAAGAGGCCGGGCTCACACTGACTCCTGCCGGGTCATCCTTTCCATATAAAAAGGACCCCAAAGACAGCAACATCCGGATTGCGCCCACCTATCCTTCTGTAGAGGAGCTGCAGCTGGCAGGCCGGGTATTTGTGCTCAGTGTCAAACTGGTAACCATAGACAAATTATTAGAGAACAAATGATGGGAGTGATATGATATGGGAACAGGGAAGAAAATCGTGATTGGCATAATTTCGTTTTTTGTGTTGGCGGCAGCGGGGATTTATGGATTGGGTGTTTACTTTTTCTCCGGTCACTTTCTTCCCAATTCCTCCCTCAATGGCCGGGATGTTTCCTATCAGTCAGCGGAGCAGGTCAGGCAGGAGTTCGCCCAGGGTGTTGCGGAGTATGTGCTGACTGTCAACGAGCTGGGTGGTGTTCATGAGAAGATAAAAGCCAGCCAGATTGACCTGGAATATGTGGAAGACAGCAGTGTAGACGACCTGATTGGCAGCCAGAATTTCTGGGGATGGCTTTTATCTGTGAACAAGCCTAAGACGTACACAGCTGAGACCATAACTGCTTATAGTGATAAAAAATTGAAGAAGGCAGTAAAAAAACTGGACTGTTTTCAAGACATGCAAAAGCCTGTGGACGCATATATTGATGAGACAGAGGATGGGTATAAGATTGTACCCGAAGTACAGGGCAATCAGCTGGACCAGAAAAAAGTGGTGTCTCAGGTGAGAAAGGCAGTGGAAAACGGGCGGAAAGTCTTAGACCTGGTGGAGAAAAAGTGTTATATACTGCCCGAGGTTTACCAGGATGACGAAACCCTGGTGAAACAGGCTGAACAGCTGAATCAGCTGGCACGTGCAAAGATTACATATGACTTTGAGGACCGCACGGAGGTAGTGGACCCGGAAATGATACGGAGCTGGCTTGCGCTGGACGAGGAGAACAACTACTATCTGGATGAGGCAAAAGTCAAAGAGTATGTTCATCAGCTGGCGGTAAAATATGATACTTATGGCAGTGAGCGGGACTTCAGGACTGCAGATGGCAGGAACATTAAAGTCAAAGGCGGAGATTATGGGTTTGTTCTCTACGAAGAGGAGGAGGTAAAGGCCCTGACAGCCAATATCAATGCCGGAGAAACTGTGACAAGAGAGCCCCAGTATCTGTACCGGGGTTATAACCGTGAGGAAAATGATATCGGAGATACCTATGTGGAGGTGGACCTGACACATCAGCGCATGTGTTTCTACCTGAACGGCCAGCTGCTGGTGGACACGCCGGTGGTTACGGGAACGCCTGCGAAAAAACATGCCACACCCACAGGAGTGTACGGGCTGGATGCGAAGAAGTCTCCCTCTGTGCTTAAAGGCGAGGATTATGAGACACCGGTTACCTATTGGATGCCGTTTAATAAGCATGTGGGGATTCACGATGCAGTATGGAGATCAGAGTTTGGCGGGGAAATCTATAAGACGGACGGTTCCCACGGCTGTGTAAACACACCTTATGACATGGCGGAGAAGATTTATAACAATATTGAAGTTGGAATGCCTGTTATTGTTTATGAATAGAGCGTGAGAGGTTCGAACAGCGGGCATGGGAGGGACAGCAAATGAATATAGTGGTTTTGGCGGGAGGCACCAGTTCAGAGCGTGCCGTATCGATTGTCACAGGAACGCAGGTGTGTCAAGCACTGCGGGAAAAGGGCCATCAGGCTATTCTCGCGGATGTGGCTGCAGGATGGGAAAGAGAGGATTGGGAAAATCCTTTTGCGGCAGATTATCAGCTTTCCAGGTCTGTTTCCTATATAGAAGGGTGGAACGTAAAGATCCAGGATGTCTGCAGGAACAGGAGAGAATTCTTTGGACCACATATATTGGATATCTGCAGAAAGGCAGATATAGTTTTTCTGGCCCTTCACGGTTCCAACGGGGAAGACGGCAAGATACAGGCAGCATTCGACCTTTTCGGAATCCGCTACACGGGGACAGGGTCCCTGGGCAGCGCAATGGCTATGGACAAAGGTATTTCCAGACAGCTCCTTCGACAGGGGGGAGTACCTGTACCGGCAGGGGCTGTGTTTGATAAAAAGGGCGGTTCCCACAGTCTGGAGGGACTGGGGCTGGATTTTCCGGTAGTGGTAAAGCCCTGCTGCGGCGGTTCCAGTATCGGGGTTTCCATTGCCTATGACCAGGGGGAATATGAAAAGGCCCTTTTGGATGCTTTTGCCTGGGAGGACCAGGTGGTGGTGGAAGAATATGTTTTGGGCAGGGAATTTTCTGTAGGCGTGGTTGACGGGGAAGCGCTGCCGGTGATTGAGATCGCTCCGCTGAAAGGCTTTTATGATTATAAGAATAAATATGAGCCCGGTTCTGCCGTGGAGACATGTCCGGCAGAGATTCCACAGGAGAAAGCGGACGAGATGAGAGAGTATGCCAGACAGGGGCATAAGCTCTTGAAGCTGGATGCTTACAGCCGTCTGGATTTCATGATGAGAGGTGACGGGCGGATATACTGTCTGGAGGCAAACACACTGCCGGGTATGACACCCACCAGCCTGCTGCCCCAGGAGGCCGCGGCCACAGGGGTGGATTTCCCCAAATTGTGTGAGAAGCTCATAGAAGTTTCTATGAAGAAATATGATGATAATTAGAGCGTCAAAAGTCCATGTAGGGAGGCAGCTATGAAAAATCTGACTTTGAATAACCTTGCAAGGGTCTGCAGGGGAAGGTACTGCGGCGGCTGGGAGCAGGGAGAACAGGAAGTTAAGAGCATTGTCACAGACAGCCGCCAGACAGAGCCAGGGGCATTGTTTGTGGCCATACCAGGGGAACGGGTGGACGGCCATGTGTTTATAGAAGATGTAATCGCAAAAGGTGCTCTGGCTGTTATGTCAGAGAGGGATCTGGGACAGCGTCCGTTTCCGTATATACAAGTGGAGTCTTCTCTGCAGGCAGTTAAGGACATGGCACAGTTTTATCTGGAACAGCTTCAGATTCCGGTGGTGGGAATTACCGGAAGTGTGGGGAAGACCAGCACAAAAGAGGTGATCGCATCGGTATTGTCTCAGAAATTTTGTGTATTAAAGACAAAGGGGAATTTTAACAATGAGCTGGGTCTTCCGCTGACAGTGTTTGGTCTGCGGCAGGAACATGAGATGGCAGTGTTGGAGATGGGAATCAATCAGTTTGGCGAGATGACCAGGCTGGCAAAGATTGCCAGACCGGATACCTGTGTAATCACCAACATCGGACCCTGCCATCTGGAATATCTGGGTTCCAGAGACGGAGTGTTCCGGGCTAAGACAGAGGTTTTTCCCTATATTAAGCCAGGGGGAAGAGCGGTTCTGAACGGGGATGACGACAAACTCTCAGAGGTGGAGCGGGTAAACGGGAGCAGGCCGCTATTTTTTGGCATGAGTTCTTCAGCGGATGTATGGGCAGATATGCTGGAGAATCATGGATTGGAGGGAATGCGCTGCCGGATTCATATAGGTGAGGACTCTTTTTGGGTGCAGATTCCCATTCCCGGAGAGCATATGATTTACAATGCCCTGGCGGCCGTGGCTGTGGGGAAATGCTATGGTCTGAATGCGGATGAAATCCGGCGGGGGATCGAGAGCTTAGAACCTGTGGACGGCAGGCTTCGCATGGTGAAAACCGGGACTGCTGCTATTATTGATGATTGTTACAATGCCAACCCGGTATCTATGAAGGCATCTCTGGAGGTGCTGAAGAATACGCCGGGGAGAAAGACGGCCATTCTGGGAGATATGGGAGAACTGGGAAGCAATGAGGCGCAGATGCATCGGGAAGTGGGAGCCTATGCAGGGGCCTGCGGTCTGGATCTATGTATCTGTGTGGGCGGGCTGTCCCGCCATATGGCAGAGGCGGCCAGGGAGAAAAATCCCCACATGGAAGTGGTCCATCTAAAGCGGCTGGAGGAGCTGATGGAAATTCTGCCCGGTCTGGCCCAAAAAGGCGGAACTATATTGGTGAAAGCATCGCATTTTATGGAATTTCATAAAGTGGTACACGTTTTGGAAGGGCTGTAACTGCTAAACTACAGCCTTTTCTTTTTTCATCTTCTGGGGGATATGTTTTGGGCAGACAGATGGGACATAATGGCAGAAAGTGCATATAGTAATAATGTGCATAATGAATCTTGTGTCGGAAGGGGATAACAATATGTATTATGATAGATACTTTCCTTTTTACATGGCCTATTCCACGCCATTGCTGTACCAGGGGGAGGCTCAGCAGGAAAAAGAGTTTCAGCTGATGAAATCTTATTATCCGGAGACGGTGCGCAGTCTCCAGGAAAAGATTGAGGAGGAATGTGACCGCCTTGATTACCCGGGTAGTCCCATTTATGATGAATATCCGGACCGTCTGACCCTGAACCGGATTGGCAGACGGATTTCAGACAAAGTGGAAGATGCAGATGTTTCGGCGGCATCATTAAATGAGCTGGCCCAGGTGCTGCTGTTTCATGAGATATACAGGCGGCGGTGTAGAAGATGCCAGCACAGGTATTTCTGAAAAGGGCTTGTGATTTTACAGTAAAACATTTACAATAGGAGCAGAGTGTTTATCAGACACGCCTTAAAGCTGTACAGGAGTGATTATAGTACATGAGAAAAATTGTGATTAAAATAGTGGTCTTGCTATTTGTTTTTATTGCTGGTGTGGCAGGCACCTCTCTTTTGATGAACGGAGAGATGACCAGTGATACGGCAGAGATGGAAAATGCTTCGTTTCCCCAGGTAATGGTGGAAATCGGGGGGATTTATGTCAATCGTATGTTTGGCTATGCGGAAAAAATGCAGGTGGATTTCACCAGGGACAGTCTGACTCCCATGGATACATCAAAGGAGATTACCCTGGTGATCAACCCGTTTTCCTGTGATTTGTACAATTTATCTTATGAGATACGAACCTCTGATGGGAGCAAGGTGATAGAGAACAGTTCCACCCGCAGACTGACCAGCCAGGATTCCTATTTCAAAGCCACATTGGATTTGAAGGCAGATGAGATGCGGATGAATCAGGAGTATTCCCTTCAGATTACACTGGACACCTCAGCGGGAGAGATCTATTACTACACCAGGATTATACAGCGGTCCAGGCTGAACACAGAGCAATATGTGAGATTTGTCCAGAATTTCTATGAGAAGTGTATGAATAAAGAAGCCACCCAGGAGCTGTCTGCCTATGTGGAATCAGATGAGTCTGTAGCGGATAACAGCTTTACTTCTGTGAATATCCATTCTTCTCTGGATATGGTCACCTGGGGAGATTTGTCTCCTGCCATATCACGGAAGGCCGTCCCGGTCATTGAGGATATCAATGAGACTACCGGGAGTATTTCCATGGACTACGAGATTACGGCGTATAATGAGGAGAACCAGGCGGAATTTTACAATGTGACAGAATTTTACCGGATGCGTTATACAGAAAACGGCGTCTGGCTGTTGGATTTCCATAGAGATGCCCAGCAGATTTTTGACGGCGACCTGCCGTCTGTGGATAATACGGGGATTTCCATCGGTGTAGCGTCAAAAGACGTGCAGTATATGAGTAATGCAAACGGGGAAATCGTGGCTTTTGTGCAGCAGGGGGACCTGTGGACGTACAGCCGCAGCTCCAATAAATTCACCAGGATATTCAGTTTCCGCCAGCAGGAAAATGGGGACGAGCGGGACAGCAACAGCTCTCATGATATGAAAATTGTCCGTATGGATGAATCCGGAGATATGGACTTTGTGGTGTATGGATATTTTAACAGGGGAGAGCATGAGGGCAGAGTGGGTGTAGGTGTTTACCGATACAGCAATGACCAGAATCTGGTCCAGGAGCAGGTATTTATCCCCAGCACCAAATCCTATGAATTTTTGAAAATGGATTTGGACGACCTGTCTTATGTAAATAAACAGAATCAGCTGTTCTTGTTCATGGGCGGAAATTTATTCCAGGTGGATATTGACGGGCGCAGTTATCAGGTGATTCAAGATGGAATCAAAGCAGGGCATTTTGTCTCATCGGCATCTAATGCCAGCGGGGCATGGATGGAAGGCTCTGATGCCTACCATTGTACTGCTGTATGGGTCATTGACTTTGAGACAGGAAAGACCAGAAAAATCAATTCCGGTGAGGGCATCTGCATCAAAGCCCTGGGATTTTTAAATGAAGACCTGGTATATGGAATTGCAAAATCGGAAAATATAATGACAGATACCACGGGTAAAATGGTGTTTGCCATGGAATCGCTGAGGATTGAGGATTTTGATGGGAATCTGGTAAAAGAATACGCCCAGCCAGGACAGTATATTATTGACGTAAAGATGAATGATTCCCTCATGGAAATTCAGCTGGCACAGAAAAAAGAAAATGGTTTTGGGCCTGCCAGCCTGGATAATATTATGAATAACCGGAAAGCGGAAGAACAGCAGGTCACCGTCAGTACGGCGTACACCCAGCGCAGAGGGTTTATCATTCATCTGGATATTGAACAGACATTCAAAGGCAGTACGCCTATGGTGGTGTACTCCAAGCATCAGGTTAACCACGGAAAGACATCCCTGAAAGTGGATACCAGCGTACCTGTGGAGGAAATTTATTATGTCTATGCAGGGGGAAAGCTGGACAGTACGTATACAGACCCTGCTCAGGCCGTTGCGCAGGCGGATGCCAAAGTGGGAGTGGTCTTAAACCGTGCCCAGCAGTATGTATGGGAGCGGGGCAATAAAAAGACAAAGATTCAGCTGAGTCCCGGCGATATCCCGGAGGCAGTGTTAAAAGGAACCTTGGATTTTGGGAAATTTTCCAAGAAATTAAAATCAGCGGGACAGGCCATGAATCTGTCTGGATGCACCCTGGACCAGGTGCTGTATTACGTGAGTTCCCAGCGCCCGGTGATTGCGGCAAGAGGCGATGGGGGCAGCTATGTGATCGTGGGATATGATCAGTATAATACCATTGTGTACAACCCTGACAACCAGGAGACGAAATACATGGCTATGGATGACAGCACTGCGTTGTTCCAGAGTGCCGGGAATATTTTTTACAGTTATATGGAATTATTGGATGTACAATAGTGATGGGAAAACGAAAGGAGTTAGTGAAGTATGGACAGCAGAATTGTGAAACTGGCAAAGCTATTGGTTAATTATTCCTGCAGTATACAGCCAGGAGAAAAGGTGTATATTCATTACATCGGCAGGGAGACAAAAGATCTGGCCCGCCAGCTGGTGAAGGAAGTATACTCAGCAGGAGGCGTTCCTTTTGTACATTATACAGAACCTCAGCTGCAAAGGGAAGTTCTGCTGTCCTGTACAAAAGAGCAGATGGAGGCCATGGCAGAAGTAGATGCCAAAGAGATGTCAATGATGGATGCCTATATTGCTGTGCGGGGCAGTGACAATGTATCGGAGCTTGCCGATGTTCCCTCGGATAAAATGAAGTTGTATGATACGTATTACTCCACCCCTGTGCACCACAATATCAGGGTGCCAAAGACCAAATGGGTGGTTCTGCGTTATCCCAATGGGGCCATGGCCCAGCTGTCCAATACCAGCACGGAGGCCTTTGAAAATTTCTATTTTGATGTGTGCACACTGGACTATGCCAAGATGGACCGGGCCATGCAGCCGCTGGTAGATTATATGAGCAGAACCGACCGGGTGCGTATGACAGGGCCTGGAACAGATATTTCATTTTCCATTAAAGGCATCGGGGCAGTTCCCTGCTCCGGACTGCGCAATATTCCTGACGGGGAAGTATATTCGGCGCCGGTGAAAGATTCTGTCAACGGGACCATTACGTATAATACACCTTCCGTGTATCAGGGATTTACCTTTGAGAATGTGTCCTTTACTTTCAAAGATGGAAAAATTATAGAGGCTGTGGCTAATAATACTCAGCGCATCAATCAGGTGCTGGATACCGACGAGGGAGCCCGGTATATAGGGGAGTTTGCCATCGGCGTGAATCCGTATATTCTGGAACCTATGAAAGATATTCTTTTTGATGAGAAAATTCAGGGGTCCATTCATTTTACACCGGGCAACTGTTATGAGGAAACCTCCAATGGCAATACATCAGCTATCCACTGGGATCTGGTGTGGATTCAGCGCCCGGAGTACGGTGGAGGGGAGATTTATTTTGACGATGTGCTGATTAGAAAAGACGGACGGTTCGTAGTTCCGGAGCTGGAGAGCCTGAATCCGGAGCATTTGAAATAGAAGTCAGGGTAAATCTTCATTAAGAGTTGCGAAAAAGCGGCCGATATTTACTATAGAATCAGTCTATCAAAAGATAATTGACAGTCTGATTTTTGTAACATGCAGTGGATGCCCTTGTATCCAAACAAGTGAAAAAGGAGGTTCGCTTATGAAAATTGCAACAGGGAGTGTTGCACTGAGTTCGCAACGGGACTATTATAAGAAGGTAGCTGTGCAGACAGAGACTACCCGGAGAAATGATACCACCGGGGCGGTATCTGCGTCAGTGAATTACATGTCCACGGAGACCCGTGAGAATGGGTTTGGCTTGCAGTTTACAGATGGAAACGGGAACAGTATGAATTTGTCAGCGGAGAGCAAGACCTATTCTCTCAAGTCTGTGCAGGGCCATGCGGCAGGGACGGTAACAGGCGGTTTCGCAGGCCTGGAAACCAAAGTTTTCACCAGTGTATTTGACCAGCTGATGAACTGGCTGAAGACAGGTTTCGGCGGCACCAGTATGTCCCTGAAGGATTATCTGGGCAGCCGTACCAGCGGCAAATCAGACAATCTCATGGCACAGATGTTCGACATTCAAAATTCCAGCCAGAAAGACCCTGGGATTTCTATGGGGAGGAACAATGCCATTACCTTTACCCAGACACAAAAGGTCACCTCTGCCCTAGTGGAGAAAGAGGCGGTTCAGGTTCAGGCAGGAGGATATGTGCAGACAGAGGACGGCAGAAGCATATCCTTTGGGGTGAACATCAATATGAGCCGGGAATTTGCCAGTATGGTGAGCATGGAAACCACCAGCAAAGTGGTGATGACGGATCCCCTGGTGATTAATATGGATGACCTGCCTGCGGGCACTAGGGAGATGACTTTCCAGTTCGACATTGACGCGGACGGCAGTATGGACCAGATTTCCATGCTCCGGGAAGGAAGCGGTTTCCTGGCTCTTGATAAGAACGGAGACGGCAAGATCAACGATGGAAGCGAGCTGTTTGGAACCCGTTCCGGGAATGGATTTGCAGATCTGGCAGTTTATGATCAAGACGGAAACGGATGGATTGATGAGAATGACGAGATTTATTCAAAACTGTTAATCTGGTCCAAGGACAAGGACGGCAATGATGTGCTCAAGACCTTGAAAGAGGCAGATGTGGGTGCTATCTATCTGGCCAGCGCAGCCAGTCAGTTCAGCCTTACAGACGACAAAGAGAACACTGTGCAGGGCATGGTCCGCAGTACAGGTGTTTATCTGAGAGAGAGTACGGGCAGAGCGGGGACAGTACAGCAGGTTGACCTGGCGAACAGGGAATATATTGCCTGAACCGGGTAAATGAACAGGCGGGCAGTTGTCAGTTGTGGGCAGCGGCCCGTCTTTTCAGTATTTTCCAGACGCAAAAGAGAATGGCTTTTTCAAAGCAGTTTCCGGCGCTGGTAAAAATCAGATACGTCAGCTTAGACAGGAGGGTAGTATGCGTTTTATCCATTTGGCAGATGTACATCTGGGGGCGGCTCCGGATGCGGGATATCCCTGGTGTGGGCGGAGGGAAAATGAGATTTGGGAGACCTTTCAGAAGGTCATTGAGGATGTGCGGGAGAAACACATACAGCTTCTCCTCATCTGCGGAGATTTGTTCCATCGCCAGCCCCTTAGAAAAGAAGTGCGGGATGTGAACTATCTGTTTTCCACCATACCCCACACAAAGGTGGTATTGATTGCGGGAAATCATGATTATCTGAAAGACAATTCTTATTATACAACGTTTCAGTGGTGTGAAAATGTAATATGTCTGTTTGGGGAAACCTGTGACGCAGTGTATCTGAAAGAGCTGAATACCTATGTGTATGGTTTGAGTTATTATTCTCAGGAAATTATGAAGCCATACTATGATAAGCTGCGTCCGCTGAAAAAGGATGCCTGCCATATCCTTCTGGCCCACGGAGGGGATGCCCGCCATATTCCCATGAATATCAAGCAGATGGAGCGGGCAGGATTTGACTATATAGCCCTGGGACATATACATAAACCTCAGATTATCCGGACCAACGCCATTGCCTATTCCGGCTCGCTGGAACCGTTGGACCGGACGGAAACAGGACCCCACGGCTATATTTTGGGAGAATATATGGAAGGCCAGGTGCAGATTACATTCTGTCCCTGTTCCAAACGGCAGTATATATCACTGGAAGTGGAGGTGGACAGGGATACCACACAGTTATCCCTGGAAGATACCATCCAGGAAGGGCTGAATCAGCAGGGGATGGACAATCTGTATCACATTGAGCTGGTGGGAAGAAGGGATGGGGACACCACCTTTTACTTAAAACGGATCGAAAGTCTGGGAAATATTCTGGAAGTGCGGGACTTGACAGAACCGGATTACGATTTCGATAAACTGAGAGAGCAGTACAGGGGAACGCTGATTGGAGAATTTATTGATTATTTTCCAGAAGAAAGGACATCACTGGAGACAAAGGCGCTGTATTATGGTGTACAGGCATTGCTGCAGTCCAGGGGATGACAGGGAGTAGATGGCGCAGTGATTATTGAAGAACTACACGTAAAAAATTTTGGAAAACTTCAGGATGTAAGAGTACCTTTTGAGAAAGGACTGAATCTGATCTATGGACCAAACGAAAGCGGCAAGACCACCCTTCACACCTTTTTGAGGTGCATGCTCTTTGGCATCCGGCGGTCAAGGGGCAGGGCGGCCGCCAGGGACGTGTACAGCCGCTATGAGCCGTGGGATTACAGCCATTACTATGCGGGTTCCATGCGTTTTACCAGCGGGGACAAAGAATTTTATCTGGACAGGACTTTTCAGAAAGATAATGTACGGGCAGAACTTTTCTGTGTGACAGATGGGGAGAAGCTGTCAGTAAAGAGGGGAGATCTGTCCATGCTGATAGGGAATATCAGTGAGATTGTCTATGACAATACCATTTCCATTGGGCAGACAAAGGGAATCACAGATCAGGACCTGGCTCTGGAGCTGAAAAATTATATTGCAAATTATCAGGGGACCGGGGACAGCGATTTGAATCTGCAGAAAACCATACAGATATTAAAAGACCAGAAAAAGGTCCTGCAGGGAGAACAAAAGTTAAAAAGCGCCCAGGACGAGGCTGAGAAAAACGAAGCTTCTTATCAGATGCTGTATCTCCGGCAGGAAGTGCAGACGCTTGCCCAGAGGATTCAGATGAAGGAGAGCCAGCTGCAGCAGCTGGTACAGCAGCAGGAGGAACAGGGAAATACGGATTCACAGAGAAGGCTGAAGAAAAAAGTGCGCTGCCGCAGAGCGCTGGATGTTTTTCAGCTGGCCGCAGCAGCGGGGGCAATAGCGGCGGCAGTATTTCTTCCAGGTGTGTTTGGCATGGCTGCAGCGGCGGCAGGGGCGCTGGCAGTGGGAGTCAGCCTCTTTTTTTGCACTAAGCTGAAGAAGCAGGCAGCGTCCATCCAGGAACATCGTCAGGAAGAACAGCAGATGCTGGCCAGACAGATGGAGCGGATAAAGGGAAGCATTCATGACCAGAAGGATGAATGGAATGACAAGAAGGCAAAGCTGGAAACACTGAATCGGGAAATGAAGCTGTCTGACCAGGAGATGCCGGGGAAAACTCCTCTGGAGGAAGAAATGGAGGGTATTGACCTGGCCATGGAGGTAATAGGTATTATCGGCCAGCGTCTGCAGAATGAAATCGGAAGCCAGATCTGTGATAGAACCTCAGAAGTGCTAGCAGAACTCACCCAGGGAAAATATCATCAGGTGAGCGTTGACAAAGACCTGCAGATGGGAATCAGCACCAGGCAGAGGTATATTCCGGTGGAGCAGCTGAGCCGGGGAACCATGGAACAGGTTCATTTTGCCCTGCGTATGGCGGTGGGGGATGTGCTGTGCAGCCAGGAGCCCCTTCCGGTGGTTCTGGACGATGTGTTCGCCATGTACGATGAGCAGCGTCTGATGGAAACCCTTCAGTGGCTGATTGAACATAAACAGCAGGTTCTGGTTTTTACCTGTCATAAAAGAGAGGAACAGATACTCAACGCTTATGGGATGCCCTATCACCGGGTGGATGTGTTTGACAAATAAATGGGGAGGAATGCATGAAGCTGAAAAATATTTTAATCGTGGTGGAAGATATAGAGCGCTCCAGAAAATTTTACCATGACCTGTTTGGGCTGGAAATGACAGCGGACTTTGACGGCAATATGATTCTGACAGAAGGGCTGGTGCTGCAGGAGAAGAAGATATGGGAGACACTGATCGGCAGACCATCTGTCTGCGGAGACAGCGATGCGGAATTGTATTTTGAGGAAAACAATCTGGATGACTTTATGGAAAAACTGGAAGCTTATTCAGAGCCTGTCAGATATCTGAATCCTTTGATGGAGCACCATTGGGGACAGCGGGTAATCCGCATCTATGACCCGGACGGGCATGTGATTGAAGTGGGGGAGGCTATGGATTATGTGATAAAAAGATTCTATGAGGCAGGCATGAGCCTGGAGGCAATTGCGCAGAAGACACAGTTTCCGGTGGAGCAGGTGGCTGGAATCTGCGGATGTGGGTGACCTTTCCTTAATTTCTGCGGTTCCATGATTCGTCTCAGAAGACAAAAGACGCCGAAAACTTTGAAAAAATCAATGTTTTCGGCGATGTTTTCAGCGTCGCTAAGAGGATTCGAACCTCCGGCCTACCGCTTAGGAGTAGGGCTATTTGCTAGTAGGCGGCTCCCTCTTAATGTTATCTAATCCCTTTATTTCCTTGCTTGTCACGGATTCAGAATGTTATTTCTAAGGTCGCAAATTGCGACCTCAAAGAGTTTCTCATTCCACTTTGCTTTTTTAAGGTCACAAATTGTGACCTCAAAGAACTTCTTATTTCTCCGTTTCCAATTCCAACCTTTGCAGGATGTCTTTGATGATGCTTGCATCTTGAATTAAATTGATTCCAAAACACTTTTTTCCTGCATCTTTCAAAGACGCTCCTATGTGATAGGCTGTCACTCGGTCAAGAATCAAAAACCTGTCATGGAATACTTTGGTATATTTTATTTTCAATGTCGGGTACTGTGCATTAAAATTCTTAACATCGGCTTTCGTTAGCTTCGTCTGTTTCTGCGTATAAATTGTAACGGCAACGTCAGACTTTTTCTTTGAAAGCAGATTCAATGTCCCAACATCCACATATCCGTCTATCAGAGTGATTTCTTTCTCTGCTTTTTGAATCAGGCTTACTATCAGACTGAACGCATCGTAAATCTGTCCGTCAAAAAATACTTTTTGACTGGATTCCTCATGTTCGGATATGTACTCAAAAACTCTCTCAAAA
>Ga0137308_100602_pt1 | contig 53814 bp, 51 predicted proteins | sample Inofrocosms_June_FD_97181 | JGI IMG/M metagenome (GOLD analysis project Ga0137308, IMG submission 97181) | Mouse cecal microbial communities from Vienna, Austria - N-Acetylneuraminic and N-Acetylglucosamine D2O microcosms_June | ecosystem: Host-associated > Mammals > Digestive system > Large...
TAAATCACAATGCGATTCTATCATTAGGGCAGACTGCGGACAATAACCTCGTTCTCTTTTGCGAAATGAAGGGCCGTTTTTGTATTTTATAAATCTTATTTTCTGGTGTGGATATAGAAATTAAAAATAGGAGCTTGATTTATATCAAACTCCTATTTCAGAAATAATCATAAAAACTATAGCAGAAGGGGTCATACTCAACTGCTTATTAGTATAATACCACTTCAACAATATCATGTCAAATTTCCTTGGATTATAATTTCACAAAAATTTTAGCAGTTTTAGAGTTTTTTTAGAGAATGGCTTGGTAGGATATATATGACAAATATTTTAGAAAGGCAGGATTTTAGAGATGGCAAATGAAGGAAAGAACAGAAACCGAAGATTATGCGTCATGGCAGTCGCAGCCCTTTTGGCGCTGCTGCTTGTGGCATGCGGAAGCGGAAAAGAAGACAGTACGAAGGATACAGATACACAGGGAGCTTCAAAACCGGAAAAGAAGACGGAAGATACACAGGCAGGGCAGACGCCGGACAGCGACAATCCAGAGATAGCCGGGGAGACGGAAAGCACAGGCACACCGATAAACGGGCTGTCAGTAGAAATAGGAGAAGTTTTAGAAGGCTCTTTTACGGGAAAGGAGATTCAGACAGACGACCAGGGAGATGCGGGGCAGGTTGCGGTGCTTGATCCGGAGGAAGCGAAACAGTTGGAGATTATATTTACAGAACAGACCACCTTTACGGTGCGCTCATCTACGGATATGGGGGCAACGCATACAGATACACCGGGCAGCAGCGCTGATCTGGCAAGCGGCAGGTCGGCAGAAGTATCAGGTACGAGGGATGGCGATACCATACATGCTTCTTCCGTAATGATTATGGATTTTGGTAATTGAGTAGATGAGCTGTTATATATTGGCAGGATGGACTGGATGTACATAATATGAGATGGTACTAAAAAGGGCTCGTCGGGAAACAAATCATTTTCCGGCAGGGCCCTTTTTAGCATCCTCTTGATTACAGGGGAGGAATCAAGGCAGATGTGGAGGAGCCAGAGTCTGGGGCGGTGGTGAATGTAAAATGCTGTGAGATGATGGAAACCTCAAAAAAACCTTAACAAAGGGCGGAAAAGTAGTTTTGTTCTTGGAAGTCTTTTTGAGGAAAAATGTGTATAGTGGTAGATAGCATTTATGACCACCTGCCTGCTTTCAGCAAGCTGGCGTGCAGCTGTTCATAAACTGCGCATAATGTATGAAGGGAGATTATGTGAATGAAAATGGGAAGGCATGGAAGATACGTAAAGCGTACGGCGGCATTTTTGTTATCTGCCGTATTGGCAGCAGGTTTATTATCCGGCTGCGGCAAGGGAAAAACGGAAGAACAGAATAAAGAGAATACTTCTGTGAAGGGCCGTTATGTGGAGAATGATATGGAACTGCCGATACAGGAGGGGGAGAAGATCCTGAACATGGCAAAGTCAAAGGATGGAAACCCGGTTCTATTTTCAGAGGCAGAAGATACGAAGGTATTCCGTTATGAATATAAGGAAGGGAACTGGGAACAGACCCCGCTGGACTGGATTGGCCAGCTTTACGGAGGGCAGAACCTCCGCCTGCAGGAGATACAGGAAACAAAAGGGGGGGCACAGATTGCAAGAAGTACGGACGAAGAGATGCTTACGCATATTGCAAAAAGTGAGGACGGACAGACAGGTGTTGAGCAGTCTATTCCTTATCTTAGCCAGCAGGGCGATAACGGGTATCCTGCGGTGACCAATCTTCAGGTTGACGGGGCAGGGAACTACTGGCTGAGTGACATGTACCAGTCAAAGGTGGTAGTGATCGACGCCTCTTCGATGGAGGTCATGCAGGAGCTTAACAGTGTAGACGGCAGTTCCAGCGAGCAGAGGATGCTTTTTGCGGCAGAAAACGGGGATATGGCAGCGAATACGGAGGATGGCGTCATTACGGTCTATGATTCCGGGGCAGCAGAGAAGGGCACGATGAAGATTGACCAGCAGGAAGGGATCATGATGTGCGGGAATGAAGAAAACTGGTACATCATTTCCGGAGAAGGTATCATACGGATGGTATTGGGCAATGAGGTTGGAGAAGTAATCCTGGATGGCACGATGGCGTCAATGGGCTCTTCTTTGAACCGTATAGCGGGATTCATAAAAGGGCAGGAGGATGATTTTTATGTCCTCTACAGCCAGCCAAAGGCGTCAACGTGGAGCCTTATGCATTATGCGTATGACGCCGAGGCAATGGCGGTTCCCGAAAATACGCTGAGGGTATTCGGCCTTTCGGAAAATGCAACGGTAGAGGATGCGCTTCTCGGATTCCAGAAGGCACATCCGGATGTTAAAGTAGAATTCCTGACTTCGGGGAAAGAGGAAGGGATTACCATGGACGATATCCGTACTCTGAACACAGAGCTGCTTGGAGGAAACGGGGCGGATGTACTTCTGTTAGACGGCCTCTCGGCAGAGTCGTATATTGAGAAAGGAATTCTGGCTGACCTGACAGACCTGGCAGATGGGCTGACAGCGCAGGAGACGTATCTGGAATCCATATTGAAAAGCACAGCGCAGAAGGACGGAAAGATATACGGGATGCCGGTGAAATTCAGCGTGCCGGTGATATACGGGGATGAAAATACAAAAGCAGCGCTGTCATCCCTTGACAGCCTGAAATCCTACTTGGAAGAGCATCCCCAGGCAAGCATATTTGGAATTGCGCAGAGGGATTATATCCGTGATTTCTTATTCCAGATGTATCAGGATGAGATTATTAATAAGGATGGCAAGGTTGACCAGGAGAAGCTGGCAGACCTGCTGGAGATAGAAGTTAAGATTGCGGCAAATGCGCGGGCGGAGATATTCGACGAGGACGGGTCGGCCCAGATGGATATGGGAACAGCGGCAAAGATTTTCCAGCAGGATATGTTCAGCAACGGAGGAAGCGCAGCCATTATCAACCATCCGGACAGCGTTGCCACCAGTAAGATTGCAAGCGTGACGGATATGATGACCCCGTATACGCTTATGCGTCAGATGAGCCTTTCACCGGATACTCTGGATGGGCTTTATATACCGAAAGGTATCATAGGAATTAATAAAGACACAAAGCAGAAGGACATCGCAGAGGAATTTGTGAAGTATCTGTTTTCGCCGGAAGTACAGGGCAAGCCAGTAGGAGACGGACTGTCGGTATTGGAATCCGGAATGGGAATCCTCAAGGAGGAGCTGGCAAGTGAATATGCAACAGGGCTTGTGACCATGTCAAGCTGGAAGTTTGAAGGCGAGGAAGAGATTGTGCTGGATGTAAGCTACCCGACAGAAGAGGAGGTCGATGGCTTGATTGCCATTTGCCGCACATTAGAGAAGCCGGCTACACAGGACTGTGTCATCTGGAATATTTATCAGACAGAGGCAGATGAATGTCTGGGAGGAAATGTTGATGCAAAAACGGCAGCGAAAAACATCGCACAGAAAGTGGATACGTACCTTGCGGAATAAAAAGAGATCGGAAAGACAAGGCAGGGAGGTCAGGAACGGATACCTGTTCCTGCTCCCAAGCCTCCTGGGGACGGGGGGCTTCGTGCTCATTCCATTTATGGATGTTGTCAAAAGGTCTTTTCAGCAGGCAGTAGGCAGCGGATTTGTGGGCATGGAAAACTACCGGATGGTGGTGGAGAATGAGGCGTTTCGTCTGGCAGCAGGAAACACGGCAAGATTCATGGCGGTCTGCCTTCCCCTGCTTCTGGTCCTGTCGCTTGGCACAGCGGTTTTAGTAGGCCATGTAACAAAGTTCCAGAGATGGATGAAGACAGGGTTCCTTCTTCCGATGGCGATTCCGGCGGCCTCTGTAGTGGTTTTCTTTCAGATGGTATTTGATGAAAAAGGATGGCTTGGGCAGCTTGTAGGAGTATTTGGGATTACTGGACGTGACTGGCTTGCGTCTGACTCGGCGTTCTGGATACTGGTTGCCTGTTATATATGGAAGAATCTTGGCTATGACATGATACTCTGGCTCGCGGGGCTTGGCGCGATTCCGGAGGAGCAGTATGAGGCGGCAAGGGTACAGGGGGCGGGAGAATGGGCCTGTTTCTGGTATATTACCCTGCCGCAGTTAAAAGAAACAACATTTGTAACGGGGCTCCTTTCGTTTGTAAACGCATTCCGGGTATTCCGGGAGGCGTATCTGCTGGCGGGAGATTATCCCCATGAGAGTATTTATATGCTGCAGCATCTTTTCAACAACTGGTTTGTGAATCTGGATATTCAGAAGATGACGGCGGCGGCTGTGATGTTAGTCATTCTGACAGGAGGGATACTGGGTGCGGAAGAATGGTCGAAAAATCATACAAAGAAAATCGAAGAGCGGAGGATATAAAGTGCTGGTGCAGTGGGCTCTTAGGGTGTTCCTTCTGATTGTCCTTGCGGTTATGGTATTTCCGCTCTTTATGCTTACTGCAAATTCTCTGATGGGAAGACAGGAACTTCTGGAAACATGCGGCGCGGTGCTTGCAGATTATGGGGAAAGTGCAAAACTGCGTATTTTCCCCATGTACCCGACACTGCGCGCGTATGTCCGCCTTTTGTTGGATTCGCCGGAGTATTTTACCGCTTTCTGGAATTCCATGATACAGACCATCCTGGTACTGGCAGGGCAGCTCCTTGCAGCGGTGCCTGCGGCATGGGCATTTGCCCAGTTCCGTTTTCCGGGGAAAAAGGTGCTGTGGTTTCTTTATATGCTTCTGATGATCCTGCCGTTTCAGGTAACAATGGTATCCGGGTATCTGGTCCTGAATACGATGGACTTAATGGACACCCGTGCGGCGGTGATCCTGCCGGGTATTTTCTCCACACTGCCGGTATTTATCCTGCAGAAGACCTTTGCAGGTATTCCGAAGGAACTGCTGGAGGCGGCAAAGATTGACGGCGCCGGGGACTTAAGGATATTTGTATCTATGGGCATACCGCTGGGGATGCCAGGTATTTTCTCTATCCTGATACTGGGATTCCTGGAATACTGGAATACAATCGAACAGCCAATGACATACCTTAAGACAGAGGCACTGTGGCCCCTGTCGCTTTATCTGCCGCAGATGGTAAATACGGAGATTGCGGCAGCTTTTGCGGCATCCATCATAACACTGCTCCCGGCGCTGCTTTTGTTCTTCTATGGCCAGGACAGCCTGGAACAGGGGATTGTGGCATCCGGGGTGAAGGCTTAACCACTTTTTACAGGGATATGTATGGGTTCGCTTGTCTGTCAACGAGACAAGACACTAATTATGGAAGGATTGACGAAGTGGACAGGAAAAAAAAGATAAATCAAAAATGGATGATTCGGATTATTGCCGGATTTCTGATCATTATGGCGGCCGGCGGGGTTATTTCCAGAGCGGCAGCCTCTATGCTGGTAGCACAGGTGGGAGTAGAGAAGGTGGGACGGGGAAAGCTGTCTTATTCTTACGATGGGAACGGTACTGTGGTGACGGTACAGCAGGACCAGATATTTTTATGGCCTGAACAGCAGGTGGAATGGGTGGCAGATCCGGGAAGCACGGTAAAAGCGGGGGAGCGTCTGGTTCAATTCCGTAAGGAGTATCTGCAGCAGTCAATTGATAAGAAACAGGCTGAACTGAACCAGTTAGAATTGCAGGTATCACAGCAGCAGGTGTCTGCCAGGGAACCGGCGAGGGTTCCGGCAACGACAGGGGCAGGGCAGACGCTTTCCGAGGCGCAGCTTGGGCTTCAGACGGCCCAGCAGAAAGCGGCGGAGGCGGAGGCAGCCTACAACCAGTTTATCAATTCGCCTGTACCGGACGGGGAAGAGGACAACGTTGCTGCGAAGAAGCAGGAGCTGGAAGCGGCACTTCAGGAAGCGAATGCAGGAGTGCAGACAGCCCAGCAGGCCGTAAACCAGGCACAGAATGCTTATGAACTGGCGAGACAGGAGGATGCGGCCCAGAATACGAATGCAGCAAATGCGTCTCAGGCGGCGCTTTTGGGGGCAGAAGCAGCGCAGGTGCAGGCTGAACAGGCCAGAAAGGAGCTGGAACGGCTTTTGTCCTATCAGGCGGCAGACGGTAAGATCTGCGCAGTTTCAGATTGTACCGTATTGCAGGTTGGTGTGCAGGCCGGCGCGGTGACTACAGGCTCGGAAATCTTTGTGACTGGGAGCGGCGGTTTCCAGCTAAAGGGCATGGTCAAGGCAGAAGATAAAGAAAAATTAAAGGTCGGCGCCGAAGTGGGAGTCCAGCTTGCAGCAGGGAAGAAAAAAACCGTAAAGATTGAATCAATAGGAACAGAGACAGGAGAAACAGCAGGGGCAGGCAGCGGGGATGACACGGCAGGCCAGGGCGCTTCTTCTATGCAGACATTCTGGCGGGCGCCGCTTCCGGAGAATACAAATGTGGGAGGCGGGGAACAGTTTACCTGGAGTATTGAGACCTCATCAGAAAAAGAGTATGACCAGATTATTCCGCTTAGCGCACTGCGGGAAGATGCAAATGAAGCGTACTGTCTGGTTCTTTCCGAGGAAGACCGTATGCTTGGCACGCTGCAGACTGCAAAGCGCGTTCCGGTTACTGTGTTAGAGAAAGATGCGAAAAGTGCGGCAATCACTTCCACGCTTACGAACACGGATCAGGTGATTGTATCATCTGAAAAGTATGTGGTAGAAGGAGACCGGGTAAGGCTGAAAGAGTAAAAACGGATATGCGGATGATAATTATCTATGAAAGTGATAAGAATGGGATCAATGCATTTTGTATGGAAACAGGCATAGGTGAGAGAATGAAAATAAGATGGCAGAAAATCAGAATCCTGGTGCTGATGCTGGTATTTGTCATGGTAAATATCTGGATTATAAACGGGCTTTTGCGGTTAAAGGAACAGGCAGACATGATTTCCTTATCTTATCCGGCAGGGGCAGTGACAGAAACGGCTTTTGAGCAATGGAAAAAAAGTGAAGACAGTGAGATTTTTTCAGAAGGGGCAGTCTGGAAAGCATGCGGGGATTTCAAGGTGTTGTCCGAGGATACCGGGCACGACCAGAAAGTATCCTGCTATCAGATGAAGGGGCAGCCGGCCGCTGTCTTTGGGAAGGAGCTGGCTGTCGGAAGGTATTTTACGGAGGGAGAAAAGAATGTCTGTCTGCTTGACCAGGATACGGTCCGGCAGTTGTTTGGCTCGGATAATGTGCTGGGTCTGGAAGTCAGAATGGATGAAAAGAGCTGGCAGATTGCCGGAGTGCTGAAAGGGAGTGTTCCTATCTGTGTAATTCCGGCAGAGGAAGGGGAAGTATTTGACGGGATTACGGTGCGCAAAAAAGAGGAGGACCAGTCTGTAAATCAGGCGGTCAGTATCATCGAAGCGCTATTTGGAAGCACTGACGGTCAGCAGATAGACGGCCAGCTGTATTATGTTCTGGATAGTCTGCTGTATTTTATGATTCTGGCAGTTTCTCTGATTGTGATTGGAATTGCGGCTTCGAGGAAAACCCGTAAGAAGCCAAAAAGGATAGAGAATGAAAAAGGCGGGGAACGGATGGGTGTCAAAGCGGCGGAGATCGGCAGGCAGTGTATCCTGCCGTGCTGTCTGGCGGCAGCGCTCGTGATCATGATAGCGGGAGTAAATGCGGCGAATCCGGGAAGCGATTACCTGCCTACCTACTGGTCGGATTTTGAATTTTTCAGCAGGCTTTTTAAGGATAAGGCAGAGCAGATACAAAGTCTTGCCGTTCATCAGGAGTTTTTTGTCTGGCAGAAGATGTTTGGCCTTTGGCGGAGGGTTATTCTGGCGGAGGTTCTTGCAGGGGCTTTGATACTGCTGGTCTGCATGGATTTCCTTTTGCACCTGCGGGTTCGCAGAAAGAAAAAGGGGAGAGGCTGGCTTGCTTCACTTGGACATCGATACAGCAAAGAGGTTAAAAAAAATGAAAACATTTAATTTGTGTATTGCGGCTCTTTTTGCCGCATTGACTGCAGTATTAACTCAATTAGCAATACCAATCGGACCTGTTCCGATAACCCTTGGGACATTTTCAGTATTTTTGGCTGGAGCTTTATTAGGCGCGAAATTAGGTGCCATCAGTCAAGCTGTATATGTGTTGCTTGGTGTGGTTGGTGTTCCTGTCTTTTCTGGATTTAAAGGCGGATTTGGAGTGTTGATGGGACCAACTGGCGGATACATAGCAGGATATATCCTTGCTGCATGGCTGGTAGGATATATTACCAAACGGCATGGGAATAAGATCTACATTTTGATATTAGCAATGCTCGCGGGATATTTTGCTTATACGACTGCAGGAACGTGTTGGTATATGTTCAGTATTAAAACAGGATTTATAGAGGCATTGATGGTTTGTGTTGTCCCTTTTATCCTTGGAGATGCATTGAAGATAGTTTTAGCAGCAACATTAGCATATCAGCTAAGACCTATCCTGAAAAATCATCTGAGATAGGAATCAGGGCCGTCAGTATCATAGAAGCGTTATTTGGAAGCACTGACGGCCAGCTGTACTATTTTCTGAAAAAGTGGTGCTGAGAGAGAATATTTCAGCACCACTGGTTTAGCAATTCAAAATTATAGCTAAGATTTAAAATTTAGTATCTTTGGGTGGACAAGGATCATTACCGTAGCTATCCTTATCACGAATGCGGCCATGTCGGTCATGAATTACAAGTTCTGACTGTTGGCGTATCGCAATATCTCTGCCGTAAGCAATTGCTTCTTTTTGTGTATCAAAAGTTTTTGTTGCCCGGACTGCATTTTCTCGTTTTAATTGCCATTTCCCATCATTAGGAACTACATGTTGATTTGCCATATAAAACATCTCCTTTACATTAAGCTGCTGTATAGTGTTTCCAGGGTATTCTGGATGGGTGTATATTTGCCAGAAAGCGTACAATATCTTTGCGACCGTCGTATGTTGGAATACCTTTTTGGTTCTGCGCCATCAGAATTATAGGAATATTTCCAAAGTAACGCATAAAACCTAGGCGAATGGATTCTTTTTTTGTACTGGTTAAAACATGTGGTTTTACAACCACAATTGCAAAAGTGACCCCTTGTTCTTTAATGAGAGCTCCATCAAATGACATATTTTTTCCTCCTTCCTCATAAAACTGGGAAAGGTAAATTGCTTAAATGCAATACAAAACTGTTGAACTCTCTGCATTTATATGATAAGATTCAAGTGCTACGTTGAATTTGTACAATGCAGATTCAGTTTGAAAGATGGTCGAGAGGCCATCTTTTTACCTTTATTAGCACTTATGTAAAATGAGTGCTAATGCTCCCGTAAGTAAAAGATAACATATAGAATGTTTCTTGTCAAGAGAGATTAAGAGAAAAAAACTCTAATATGAATTAAAATAAAGAGAAAAAAGCATATAAATCTATTGACACAAGAGAATTATTCACAATATAATGGATAGTATATTAATATAAATAGAATAAATATAGTAGAAAGAGAGTAGAAAGAGATGTTTATAGGCTTTTCAGTCAGTAATTATTTGTCATTCAAAACCGCACAAACAATGTCAATGGCAGCATCTAAGGTGGCAAGGCATAAGGAACACATTTTAAATGGCAATGGAAAGAAAATATTAAAAACAGGACTTATCTATGGTGCCAATGCTAGTGGAAAGAGTAATTTAGTGAAAGCGATTGATTTTTCAAGGGATATTATATTAGACGGTTTGGGAGAAGTTGATTTAAACAAAAAATATTTTAGAATATCCGGTGAGTGTTATAAGACACCAGGAGTTTTTGAGTACAGGCTGATAACACATACGGGGAAGGAATATTCTTATGGGATTGCGATATCCTATGCAGAAAAAGAAATTCTTTCAGAATGGTTGATTCGTATAGAGAAAAGTGGCACAGAGACTTATATTTTTAATAGGAATATTGACGATAATGGCATAAATCTTACTGAAAGTGAAATTAAAATTAAAGATGCTGAAGAAAAAATGAGATGGGAAATTTATTTGGGCGATTTTGGTGAAAATATATCTGAGTCTATGAAGAAAAAAACCATTTTAAGTGATATAGCTGAAAGAAGCAACGGCAGGCAAGGAGTCTTTTCTGAAATTCTAGATGTTTTTATTTGGTTTCAAAGCATGATAATCATATTTCCGACCAGTCAATATAGTGGTTTAAACCAGATGGTTGAAGATGAGCAGCTCAGAAATGTTTTTTCAAAACTCCTAAAATATTTTGATACTGGTATTGAATCTGTGGAATCAAAGCTGGGACAAATGGAGTTTGATAAAATTTTTGAAGGTATCCCGAAGGAAGACGCTGAAAAATTAAAAGCCAGAATTTCGAATGATATAGGGGATGATCCTGTAATGTTCAAGGTAAATAGTCAGGTATACTCTTTGAGTAAAGATGACGAAGGGAATATTATTACGACAAAAATGATGCAAAATCATGGTAACATGCAGGAGCTTTTTGAATATTTAGATGAATCTGATGGAACACAAAGGTTATTTGACCTTATCCCCTTATTTTATGAGCACAATGGAAATAGGGTTATTTTTATTGATGAAATTGACAGAAGCCTTCACACGAATCTTACCCGGAAATTTCTTGAGCTGTTTTATCAATTGACAGAAGATGATACGAGCCAGATAATTGCAACAACGCATGATATTAACTTATTGGATTTGGATCTGGTCAGACAGGACGAAATTTGGTTTGTAAAAAGAAAAAGGGATCATAGCTCAAATTTATATTCGTTAAATCGCTACAAGGAACGTTACGATAAGAAAATAGACAAAGAATATTTATTGGGACGTTATGATGCTATACCGATATTTGATGATGGGGTGTTGGAGGATATAAATGCATAATCGTTACAGGTTAACATCAACGGTATATGACCGGGAAGATGAGACTCAGAAAATTATCCCGGAAAAAAGGGTTTTCCTGTCCGTAGAAGGAAATTTGACAGAAAAAGAATACTTCGACGGCTTATCGAAAAATAGAGTGAAAATAGGCATTAACGCAAAAGTTGACGTAGAGGTTTTGCGTAGGGGAAAGAAAGATACGAACAGTGCACCTCAGCAGGTAATAGAGTTATTAGAAGAATATATCAGGCTTAGAGAGCAAAACGAAGATGATATTTTACAAGAAGTGTCAGAACAATTTAAGGAAATGTTTTCACTGGATTTTATAAAACAATTCCTGGAAGCCCCTGATAAATTACCAAAGAAACAAAAGAATTTGTTTGCTACTGAATTGAAGAAAATAGGCTATGATATCAATTATCGGAAATATTTAAAGAAATATAATGATGAGCTAGATGAGTTTGCCGTATTGATCGACAGAGATATGCAGACACATTCAGAATCCAATATGCTTGAATGTATTAAGTATTGCAGGAATAATGGATATAAATGTTATATTGCGAATCCTTGTTTTGAGTTTTGGCTGCTTATGCATTTAGCTGATATAGAAGTGGAATTTGGCGATCAGTTAGATAAAATTAAAGAAAATAAGAAGGTTTCGGAGCAGCATACTTTTGTAAGCAAGGAAGTATCAGACAGAGCACATCACGGAAAAAGTGGTATTAATTTTGCCAGAAAATATTTGCCTTATATTGATAAAGCAGTCACTCAGGCAAAAAGGTTCCCTGGTGATGAATATGAATTGGTGGATAGCATAGGGTGTAATTTATGGAGATTGATCGAAGAACTAAAAATGTATGGGAAATAGACAACGTTATGGCAAGGGAGACCGAAGGGAAATTCTATATTCCCTTTGGTTCCCTGTAAGATAATCTTGAGTTTAGTTCTTGCGTTTTTTGCGAGGTATGCTGTAACAGATTAAATTAGCGATTATAATAATTTTCAAAGTTTTTAGTGGAGCGTTTGCTGTATTGTTTGTATAATATTTCAAAGTCTCTGTCTATCAAGGCAATAATATCCAGTTCATTAATAGCAATTTATGTCTCATTTTCTTTACATAGCAGAAGAAATGTATTGCGGATAATATAGTAAAGCATAATAGAAATTTCAAAATAGTGCAGTATGGGATATTTTACTATCTGTGTATTGCCATGAGTGTATATATGACATGATTTATAAAAATGTTCGAGTTCCTCCAATTCTGAAATCTTGCACATCTTCTTATTCTTGAGATATGTGATAATGCCATAAACAGAGTACGGAAACTTTCTTACCACGTCATGATATCCGTTTATAAAATCTACCCAGCCAAAATGAAGATAATCAACCTTATTTTTTGCATTTTTACAGATTCGATTCTCAAATAATATATCAAATTCTTCAGGATATATCTGAGTACAACAGGATTGTTTAATCTCAAATGTTGTGAATCTTTCATGCCATTTATATAGCTCACTTTGCGAATTTGATATCAGAAGTTTAAGGTATATTTCGATTGCTCCCCGGCATAATGGATATGCGCCGCCAAGCAGATTGTCTTCCATGAGCGATAGAGCCGAAAATCCATTATGTAATATACTGTAATAAAACTGTATGTAATTCATCTTATTATTGGCACTCAATATCTCACTCATTTTAACAAGCATCGTGAAAAGGCCATACGGCAATGGATAGTATAGAAAGTTCTCCCCTTGAAGTAACTGTTTCTTTCTAAAATATATACTGCCATATGGACGGAGTTTGATTTTTTCAATTGTTTCAGAAATCATCCGTTGTCTATAAGCTTCATTTTTTTCGTTTTTTCGTATTGCGGTGTCCGGGAGAAAAATGGAGTGTGCTTTGTGTATTCCAGTAATCATCCAGCAAATATCATATTCGCTGGCTTCCCCTGCGCCAGTAACTAATTTATCTTCTGACCAGTGAAAATCATAATATTTCATGAGATTTTCTATTCCTAATTCTACCATAACCCGATTCTTTATGCTTATTAAAAATTGTCCGCGTATTTTTCCTTTAAATAATTGCTTTAAAGTAATATCATTTCGTTCAGCAATTATTTTGGGATCAGGTAAGGGGAGTGGTGTAAAACTATGGCTTTTCAAGATATAAATTCCTCCCTGTGCATGTCTTATAATTACTCATTCGTTAGCAGCGTAATATGTATTTATTTTTAACGACGATACAATAAAAGTGTATGATTCTCTCGTAAAAACTGTACAATAAAGTATACCACAATATAAAGAGGCTGTGTAAAGAAATTTATTTCGTGAAATTTGTGGAGTTCATTGGACAATATGCAAAGATGGCCTTTCATTTTGCAAAAGACGGGTGGTTTATTGTAAAGGAAGTATATAGATGGTACAGTAAATGAACGGGTATATAGCGATACATGTAGAATTATAAAAGAAAAATCCAGAGGAAGATAATATAATGAAACAGATTTTACTGGTGGAAGATGATTTAAGTTTAATTAGCGGACTTTCTTTTGCAGTCAAAAAGGAAGGATATGGGATAGATGTTGCCCGCACAAGCCTGGAAGCTGATACGCTCTGGGCTGATGGAAAATACGACCTGGTTATTCTGGATGTCTCCCTCCCTGACGGTTCCGGTTTTGATTTGTGCAAAAAGATGCGTCTGACTTCCAGGGTTCCGATTATGTTTTTAACTGCTGCGGATGATGAGACGGATATTGTCATGGGGCTTGATATCGGCGGGGACGATTATATCACGAAACCATTTAAGCTGGCTGTGTTCCTGTCAAGGGTGAATGCCCTGCTCCGCAGAAGCGGCAACTTTGCTCAGGAGAAATCGGAGCTTAGTTCCAATGATATCAGGGTGGAGCGCATAAAAGGAGAAGTTTATAAAAGAGACGAGCAGCTTGACCTTACGGCAAGTGAATATAAACTGCTGTGCCTGTTTATGGAGAATCCCGGCGTTGTACTTTCACCGGAGCAGATTTTAAACAGGCTGTGGGATTGTGATGAAAACTATATCGACAATAATACGCTTACGTCCTATATACGGAGACTCCGTATAAAGATAGAGGATGATCCCGGAAAGCCGGAAAGAATTGTAACCGTCCGCCGTATGGGCTATAAATGGAATCCGGCGGAGGGAGGCATGGAATCCAGGAAGATGTAAAGGAAACATCTTGTAGGGGTGCATTATGAAGATACTGGCAAATCAAAAAATTAAAGCGTTGTTCTGTAAAATTCTTCTATATATAATAGGATTTTCAGTGTATTTTATTGTTTTCATGCAAATTGGCACCACACTGGCAGCTCTCTATATTGGAATTGGCGCTTTCGTCATGGGATTCCTGATCATATTAGCATGCTATGGATATTTTAAAGAACAGAATGAGATTATGGAGAAGGCAGTGTGGCAGATCAGGGAATATATTTCCGGCAGCAAAGACGCACGTATCGAATGTTATGATGAGGGGGAACTATACAGGCTGTTTCATGAAGTGAATTCTTTGGTTTCTATCCTGAACGCACATATTGAGAAGGAAGGGAAAGAGAAGGAGTTCTTGAGAAATACGATATCGGATATTTCCCATCAGTTAAAGACTCCCCTGGCAGCCTTAAATATTTATAACGGGATTTTGCAGGGAGAGGCGGAAAATCTGCCTACGATTAAAGAGTTTGCCGACCTTTCCGAGCAGGAACTGGAAAGGATTGAAACACTGGTACAGAATCTGTTAAAGATTTCAAAATTTGATGCGGGTACAATTGTAATGGAGAGGAAAACGGAAAGTATTTCTGAGATGATGGAATGTATCAAAAAGAGTTTCCGTTTTCGTGCCGGACAGGAAGAAAAAGAGATTATCCTTTCAGGAGATGAGTCTATAGATTTTGTCTGTGGCCGTAACTGGCTGATAGAGGCAGTGATGAATATTGTAAAAAATGCTTTGGATCATACGGAAAAGGGAGGACTTATCCGGATTGAATGGAAGATGTCAGCGTCTTCGCTGCAGATTGCCATAAAGGATAATGGGACTGGAATCCATCCGGAGGATCTGTATTATATTTTTAAGAGGTTTTACAGAAGCTGGTATTCCAAGGATACACAGGGAATTGGTCTTGGCCTGCCTCTTGCAAAATCTATTATTGAAGCGCATGGGGGCAGTATTGCAGCTGACAGCGGATTAGGGGCCGGCTCGGCATTTTATATAAATTTTCCTACTCTCTGAAAGTTTCTTGATATTTTCGTGCTAAAATAGAGCTCTATCAAACATTTGGAGGAAATCAGATGCGATATAAGATACTGATTGTGGACGATGAACCGGGAATTACCGACATGATAAGAGAGTATTTTGAGCCGGAGTATGAAGTGTATACCGCTGACAGCGGTGGGGAAGCGATAAAAAAGCTGTCTGTGAAGCCGGATTTGATTCTTCTTGATATCAATATGCCGAAGATGGACGGCCTGGAGGTCTGCCGGAAAATCCGCGGATTTGTCACCTGCCCTATTCTGTTTCTGACTGCAAGGGTGGAATCTCCGGATAAGATTACCGGCTTTCAGGCAGGGGCGGATGACTATATTGTAAAGCCCTTTGAACTGGATGAGCTTGGTGCGCGGGTGGCGGCGCATTTGCGCAGGGAGCAGCGCACGCTGGATAACCGGGCAGCCGGCAGGGCGGTTCGTTTTTTCGGCGAACTGGCGGTTGATTATGGAACCCGGAGTGTGTCGGTAAACGGAAATCTGGTTTTGCTGACGAAAAGAGAGTTTGACATCCTGGAACTGCTCTCTAAGAATATGGGACAGGTATTTGACCGGGAACGAATCTATGACATGATCTGGGGGATTGACGGGGAAGGAAACAGCGGCACTGTGATGGAGCATATCCGCAAGCTCAGGGCAAAACTGGCCGAGCATACGCTTCACAGCTATATTGAGACAGTCTGGGGGTGCGGATATAAATGGAACGCCTGAAAAAAATGGGTTTAAAGAGAGCGTTTTTTGTGCTGTCTTCCCTCTGTGTCGTTATTTCACTGTGTCTCCTTTTACTGCTTTTCGTGTGCTGTGAGAAAGTCCGGGACAATTACCCGTCCGGGGGAATTGAATTCAGGGCGGATGGAACGAATGTACTGCTTCAGCAGCCGACAAAGGGGCAGCGGAGAATCCTGCGCATGATTGACGGCTTTCAGCTTTTTGCATGTATCTTGCTGCCTGCCGGCGGAATCGGGACTGCAGGGCTTCTGTTTTACCGTATCAAGCTGAAAACGCCGATTTCTGTCCTGAAGATGGGGACGGAGCGTATCCTGAACCGGGATCTGGATTTTTCCATTCCGGATATTTCAGAGGATGAACTGGGGCAGATCTGCAGAGGATTTGAGATTATGCGGGCAGAACTCCTTCAGGCGAACCAGGAATTGTGGGAGCAGGCGGAAGACAGAAAGAGGTTGAATGCCGCATTTTCCCACGACCTGCGCAATCCGGTTGCTGTTTTAAAAGGAACGGTTAAGCTGATACAGCAGGGGAAAGGCGACCAGAGAACCTTCGACAGGCTTGCGGGTTATACGCTGCGTATTGAGAATTATGTTGAGGCGATGAGCAGTATCCAGAGAATGGAACAGCTTCCGGTCCGGGCCGTAGAATGTACCTATTCCATGCTTGGGACAGAACTGGCGGATACGGTAAAGTTTCTTGCCCCGGCATTAGAATCTACGGTTACGGTGGAGCCAAAAGGAAGTACCCGGCTGGATTACGGGATTTTCCTGAATGCTGCCGAGAACCTGATCAGTAATGGGGCGCGGTTTGCTGTGAAAAAGCTGTCTGTAATGCTAAGGGAGAAGGATGGCAGAGTCGTTTTGACGGTCATGGATGACGGCCCCGGCTTCCCTCTGAAAATGCTTCGGGAAGGTCCGAAACCTTTCGGAAAAATGAACGAGGAGGCGGAACATTTTGGAATGGGATTATATAGTACCCATGTCCTTTGCCTGAAACATGGAGGGACGCTTAAATTAGAAAACCAGGCAGGCGGGGGAGCAGCGGCAGCCGCTTCGTTTAGAATTATTTGACAATTTTAGAATCTTGAACGTTTCTTGAGATTTATGAGTTACACTCTTCTTGTACGGATATCCAATGGTTTACATTCTATTATGGACATTTGGCCGTTTTACAAAATATAAGGAGAGTGTTTTTATGATTATTGAGGCAAGAGAACTATCGAAAATCTATGGCAGCGGGGAGAGCCGCGTAGTGGCGCTCGACAAGGCAGACCTTAAAATCGGGCAGGGGGATTTCCTTTCTATTACAGGCCCTTCGGGCAGCGGGAAGAGTACGCTGCTTCATCTGCTGTCCGGTCTGGACCGTCCCACATCAGGGCTGCTTTCCTATGGCGGCAGGGATATTTACAGTTTCCATGATAAGGAGCTTTCTGCTTTTCGGCGCAGGCGTATCGGATTTATCTTCCAGCAGTTTAACCTCCTTCCGGTTCTGACGGCCAGGGAAAACATCATCATGCCGCTTCTATTGGATAAAAAGCAGCCGGATGAAGCTTACCTTAAGAAGCTTACAGAACTTCTGGGAATCCAGAAGCGGCTGAATCATCTGCCCCATGAGCTGTCCGGAGGACAGCAGCAGCGTGTGGCCATTGCCCGTGCCTTAGCGGCACAGCCGGACATTATTTTTGCGGACGAGCCGACGGGAAATCTTGACAGCAAAAGCGGCGGCGAGGTGATGGAGCTTCTTTGCAATATCAGAAGGGAGCTGGACAAAACGCTGGTGGTCATTACCCATGACAGCCGGATCGCGAAGATGGCTGACAGGCAGTTTGTAATCGTGGATGGAATCCTTTCAGAGACAGGAAGCGGGGTGGAAGTATGAAGTCCTACAGAACTTTGGCATGGAGGGAGCTGTGCGCACAGAAGGTTACTTCCATATTAATACTGATTGCGGTGGTCCTCTCTACGGTCATAACAACCGTAATCGGGCAGTCGCTTGGGATTCTGAATGCGATGAAGGAACAGCAGGCAGTCGCCCTTGCAGGGAAAAAGTACGGCTCTTTCGTGCAGCTTTCAGAAGAGCAGCTTGCAGAAGTGAAATCCGATTCCCGTTTTTCCTATGTCGGAGCGGCCATTGACCTTGGGACAATCCAGTTGAACAGCCAGCTAAAGCTTAGCCTTGTAGAATATCTGGACCATAGTTATGAGATGTATCCGGCTTTTACAGAGCTTCTGGAAGGACGGCTTCCGGAACATCCAATGGAGATTGCACTGTCGGAGGATGTGTTAAGGTTTCTTGGCTTTCAGGGAAAAGTCGGAGATCGGATTTCCCTGACGGCTTCTAAATCGTGGCGGCATGGGATTCTACCCGCAGTGGATTATACGGAGGAATTTACCCTGACAGGAATCACGAAGAGCAACTATGTAGCCTATACTTATGGCATGCTCCCCGGTATTGTGGGGGAGGGGACGGCTTCCCGGCTGTTTCCGTCAGAGCAGATATATTATGTGGCGGATTTCTGTACTGCGGATAAGAAGACTATGCAGAGTACGGTGGAGGATGTGGCAGAGAAACTGCAGATTCCTGAACTGGATGTGACCTACAATATCGTCTATCTTTCGGCAGTGGGTATCCCCTATGAGAATCCGGGAGGAGGCGGGGAGGATGGGATGGACGTTTCCTTCCTTAAGATTGCGGGTATCATGGTAGGCGGCCTTGTGCTTCTGGCATCAGGGCTTGTGATTTACAATGTGCTGAAAATTTCCGTGTCAAAGCGCATGAAAGAATACGGCGTGCTGCGTGCCATCGGAGGCGGGAAAGATCAGCTCTGGGAGATTGTTTTCCTGCAGATATTGCTTTTGTGTGCAGCCGGAATTCCAGTTGGGATGCTGGCAGGATATTTTTCAGCAGAAAGTATCTTTTCGATGGCAACGAGCTTTGTGTCCCCGGAGATCTTTATGGTAAATGATACTGCGGGATTAAAGGAGCTGATTCGGGAAAACAGCGCAGGGAAGCCGCTGTTTCTTGCTGCCAGTGCATTTCTCACCTTGTTCTTTGCATTTGCCGCAGCAGTACCGGCGGTCCGGTATGCGGGGAAGGTGGCGCCGACGGTAGCCATGTCAGGTGGGAATACGAAGATCCGGCGCAGAAACCGAAGAACAAAAAGGATAAAGAATTTTGCTGCTTATTATGCCCGGCTGAATCTGAAGCGGAGCCCTGGGCGGACGGTCATTACAATCCTGTCTCTTGTGATGAGCATTTCGGTGTTTATTGCCCTGCAGAGTTTTACTTCGCTTTTAAATGCTGCCAGCCTTATGGAGGAAATGCGTCTGGGAGATTATTCGATTATCAATGAGACGGCCGGCTTTACAGAAGAAGATTTAGATGAGTTATCTCTAAATGATGCGGTAGAATCTGTTGCGGCAATCCAGTTTTCTCTTTATGATACGGAAGAACTGGTTGCTGGGATGTCTCCGGGATTTGAATTGAAGCCGGGGGAGACCTTGCAGGTTGTAGGGTTCAATGAAATGTATATGGACGCTTATACGGAAGGGAAGCTTTCAGAAGAAGAGTTTCAGCGTCTGATGGCAGGAGAGGGATGCGTGGTAAAGAATCCGTTTCCGGTAGTTTATGAGGGGGAGGAGCTGGAACATTCAGAGTTTGCCGCAGGCGATACAGTTTCCATAAAGGGATGGGAGCTTCCGGTCATGGCTGCATTTGACGGAACGGATGGATTCGCGGGAATCGGGAATCAGGGATTTACAAATGGTGTGCAGGTGATTGTATCTGACCGGATTTATTCGGAACTGACAGGAAAGAGCGAGTATCAGGAAATGCTCCCGTCGCTGAAGGAGACGGCGGACCGAAACTTATTTGACCGGACGGTGGAGGAATTATGCCGGGAAATTCCGGGTACGACTTATCTTTCCTATGAGGATACGGACCGGCAGCTTGCGGAGAGCTATGAGCAGATCCGGCTGCTGGCATGGGGGCTGATTTTGTTTGTAGGTCTGATTGGTCTTTTGAATATCGTGAATACGGTGTATACGAATATCCATACCAGGGTAACGGAGATTGGGATGCAGAGGGCAATCGGCATGAGCCATGGGGCATTATATCAGACATTCCTGTGGGAAGGGGCGTATTATGGAATTATTGCTTCTGTGATTGGGGGTGTGACGGGGTATATCTGCACGATTTTTGTGGAAGCTGCCCGTACAGATACTATCCAACTGGTCGCGATTCCTGTAATTTCCTTGGCGGAGGCAGCCGTAATGTCTGTGCTTGCCTGCCTGCTTGCAACGTGCATACCACTGAGGCGGATTGCGAAAATGAGTATTGTGGATTCGATTGAAACGGTAGGGTGATTATAAAATATGACAATCAATATCTTTTTACGCAAATCTATTATGGAGGGCGGCCTGCCCTTTGAAGTAAAGCAGCCACGCTATAATGCAGAAACAGAAGCCGCTATGAATGAAGCAAGAGCTATAATGGGAGGTCAGGTACAGGCAAAGCGATATTCTTCTGCAGGCGCTCTTTTTGAAGAGTTAGACGCAGAAGAGGACGGCTAAGTAAAAACGGTAGTAGATTTTAATTGTATCAGGGTAGTGTGTATGCAATGTCTTATCTGTCAGACAACAGGGTTATAAATGTTGTCTGGCAGAAATATTTTTTAAAACTGTCTCATTGCATATGGACAGGTATTGTATTATGATTTACGAAAAGGAGGTAAGAGATATGGCGAATGAAGATAAAAAAGATTTTAATGCAATGTTGCATGAAAGTAAGGATATGCCCAAGATTCAAGTGATTACGGATCAGAAGAGTATTGACAAATATGGCGGTGACAGAATGTATTTTGCACCGCCGATAGAGTATGATAAAATTATGAAAAGGATTCCTTACGGGAAGGTGATAACCGTGGGAAAGATCCGTGAGTATTTTGCTAAATTAAGCGGTGCTGATTTTACAGAACCTATCACTGCCGGTATTTTTGTTACTATAGCAGCATGGGCAAGCCATCAGAGAACAAAGGATGAGACGCCTTATTGGAGGACGTTGAAAGCAAAAGGAGAGCTAAATCCCAAGTATCCCGGCGGTATTAAGGCCCAAAAATCAAAACTGGAAGCAGAGGGACATACGATCATTCAAAGGGGAAGAACGAATATCCGGTATTATGTAAGTGATTATGAGGACTTTCTGTTTGATTTCAAAGAAAGCAAAATATAATTTTTGACCATCTCTTTATAAGTTCTCATAAGCCGGCATAGCCTGTGTTTACAGGCTTTCCGGCATTTTTCAGATTTTTTCCCTTTCTTTGTGATTTAACCCTACCAATAACAAAATCGAAAGACAACCGCATAGCAATAGAATTATAATACTTGCAATTAAATTCTCAGTAGCAGTTTCATAGTAACCTGCAACACCCATTACCGCCGTAATAGGATAGAACGCTCTTAAAGTGCCGGACATACTCATAAACATTCCTGCAAAAGAGTACATTTCTGTTAAGATTAGTGCTAACCAATAGCTTTTCTTTGTATAGGTTACTAATGCAATGATAGGAGAAACAGCTAAAAATACGCCTATTCCCTCTAAAAAGTATGTTTTCAAAAAATCGAAAACCATTCCTGCCGACAATTCGGAAAAATGTAAATATGCTTCCGTCAAAAAAGTTATAATAAAAAGCAGCACATAGACAAATATACTGAAAGCAAGAGTAATCATCAGCTTTACGATAGTCAATTTTACTTCATTGACAGGAATCAGTCTTAGCGTTTTCATTGTGTCGTCCTGTTCCTCCCGGCAAACCATATAACTTCCCAACAGAGCGATAACAGCAGGAATAGCAAGCAAAGTAGCCCAAGGCTGAACCATTGTCATGTACCACCCCGCACTATCAAGATACTGTCCTTCTAAATCCATACTGTTCCCGCCGATAAAAACAACAATAGCTACTAATACGGTTGCAAATATGGTAAGCAAGACGATACTTGAGCGACGAAGCTTTTGACGTTCCGCCCAAAGTAATTTCATCATGGAACACACCTCACTTCTTTTTCAAAGCAATATTAGCAAGCAGGATAAAGACAATATCCCAAGCAGCAATACAGAGCAATGCAAATGGAACATTTATCGTCTGTGAAAAAGCAAGCCCTGGAATATCGCTGTCTCGCATGATGATAGCCGCAGTTGAACAAATCGGGTGTAGATACATGTTCGTGTTCATTAAGAAAAATCCTAAGAGGGCATATATCAATGTGATACAGGAAGGGAGAATATATCCCTTTGTCATTGTTGCGATTGACAGAACAGGTAATATTGCAAAAGCTGTAATCACTCCTGTTTCTAAACATCTTTCAAACAAGTACAAAATATGATTCCCGTCAAATCCGATATATCCGGGAAGCATACCAAACGCCGCAGAAGCTATTGCGGTAATCATCATAAAAACGACTGAGTAGAATAAAACCACAAAAAACTTACTGAAAAAATAGCTCATTCTGCTTATCGGTACGATCCAAAGCTGCTTTGCTACATCATGCCGCTTTTCTTCATAGATAAGTATTACACAAAAGCTCCCCAATACGACTGGCAGAATAATAAAAAGCGTATAACCAAATGCAGACCACCGATAAAACTCTAACGGGTTTATTCCTGTTTCTCCTTTGTAGCGAAACAGCAGCATTGCGAAAAAAGGCATAATAAGTGCTGCGAGCAGCAGAATCAATAAAAGTTTTCTTCGGCGAAGTTTCATCAGTTCGGTTTCAATCAATTTAAGCAATGCCTTCCCCTCCTGTAATTTTTTTGAAATAGTCCTCCAATGTATCGTTGCAGACCAGAGAACTCATAACGGTAATATCCTGCATGAAAAGTACCTTGTTGACTTCGCCCATATCAAGGGAAGCGTCATAAAGCCGTAACGTATGGTCGTCTTGAACAGAATAATCGGTCAAATGGAATTGACGTTCTAAAATCAATGCCGTTTTTGGAATATCGGACACTTGCAGCAGGATATATTTACGGTTTTTCTTTTCCAGTTCCCGCATGCTGCTTTCTTCCAAAAGAACGCCATTATCAATAATTCCAATATCGTCGGCCAACAGTGAGATTTCAGAAAGAATATGGCTGGATATAAGAATCGTTTTACCCTGTGCCGCGCTTAACTCTTTGATAAAATCCCTTACTTCTGCAATGCCGATAGGGTCAAGTCCGTTTGTCGGCTCGTCTAAAATCAACAATTCCGGGTCATGCAGGATAGCGTTTGCAATCCCAAGCCGCTGTTTCATGCCAAGGGAATATTTGCTGAATAGTTTTTTATCCTTATAGGGTAATCCAACTATTTCCAGAGCGTTTTTTACTGCATGAGGGGCGGCTGTGCCGCGTAGCTTTGCAAAAATTTCCAGATTTTCTGTTCCGGTTAGGTTTGGATAGAAACCCGGCGTTTCGATAATTGCGCCAATACGGGGATATACACGTTTTTCCCGTCCTTTGATATTTTTACCGAATACATCCACTTCGCCGGAAGTAATAGAAGCCAGTCCTAAAATCATTTTCATAATTGTTGTTTTTCCGGCTCCATTACGCCCTAACAGACCATAAATCCGTCCTTTTTTTACATGGAGATTTACTTTGCTGACAGCCGTTTGTTCTCCATATATTTTTGTCAGCTGCTTTGTTTCAATTACGAAATCATTCATAGATGTTTCCTCCTTTTGTACTCCCTATTATAAATCACGAACCTTGCCATAACCTTGCCGATACCTTGCTTTTTTCTTGTTTTATACAGAAAGCCTGCCACTGGCAGCCTTTCTGCATACGTTGGTATTAAGAAAAGCCCCGCATTTTTTACAGGGCTTTCGGAAGCAATATGGTAAATTTAGTCCCATGGCCGGAGTTGCTTTCGGCGGTGATGGTTCCTTTATGAACGCTGATAAGTTCCTTTGTAATCGCCAGACCTAATCCGTTTCCTTTCGCGGACCGCGACTGGTCGCACTGGTACATTCTTTCAAAGATATGTGGGATATTGTCGGGAGTTATTCCCTTTCCATTATCCGAAATTATAATTTTAGCTTGCCGCATATCCTCGAAAATATGCAATTCCATTTTGTCACCCTCACTGTGAACAATCATGTTTTGCAAAAGGTTATTAAGGACGCGGGTATATGCATTTACATCTATACGGATAAAATACTCTGTTTCGGGTATGACAAATTCATATTCAAAAGAACTGCTTTCCAAGACAGGAATCCAGTCTGCCATAATGTTGCGGGATAGTTCATTCAAATCAAATTTTTCAAAATGAAAAATCTGCTCCCCGGAATCCAGTTTTACCCACTCAAACAGATTTTCCACAAAGGATTTCAGATATTGTGCTTTTTCATGTGTGACATGGATATATTCGTCTTTTTCCTCCCCAATGACTATTTTGTTTTCGACTGCTTCCAGATAACCCACAAGGGAGGCAAGCGGGGTTTTTACATCATGCGAAAGGCTTGTCATCAGTCGTTTATATGCCTGTTCAGATTGTCTTTGCCGTATAAGCTGCGCCTGACTGTTTACGGCTATTTCGTTAATACCATAGCAGATTTTCTTTGTCATATCGTTTTCGCCTGCTAAAATACGTCGGTTCAAATTCCCGCCCTTTATGTCCTCTAAGGCGTCTTTTATCAGCGCAAGCTGTGTTCGCACGCGCCGTAAGGCAGAAATGAGATACACAATAATAAGCAGCATGAGAGCTGACACAATGAAAAGATAAACAGTTATGTCCATGTTATGCCTCCTTGTTAAAATGATAGCCGACACCCCGGACAGTTAAAATGTAAAAAGGGTGGTCGGGGTCCGGCTCAATCTTTTTCCTTAATTTGCTGATAAAAGACATAATATTGCTATCGTCAAAAGCATATTCTTCCTCCCATACCTGTGAATAAATTTGCTTTTTGGTAAATACCCGTCCTTTGTTGGAAGCAAGAAAGAGCAGTAAATCAAATTCTTTCCCTGTAAGCGAAACGGGAATATCTTTGACCGAAACTGTACGGTTTAATTTGTCAATTACCATATCTTTCAGCGACATATAATCTGTATCTGCCGTAGAGGGATTTAAGGTAGTGTATCGCCGGATCAGGGAATTGACACGCGCCATAAGCTCGTTAATGCTGAATGGTTTTGTCAGATAATCGTCTGCCCCCATTCGCAAGCCGGACACTTTATCTTCCTCGTCGCTTTTGGCAGTGAGCATAAGGACGGGAACATTGCTTGTCCGTCGTATTTGCTGCAGCACTTGAAATCCGTTTAAATCGGGCATCATAATATCCAGGATAATAAGGGAACAGCTATCTTTGTTTTCATCCGCCAGATGCAGTCCCTGAATGCCGCTATATGCAACTATGGCTGATAAATTTTCCTGCTCTACGCATTTTTTCATAAGAGCGCACAGTTCTTTATCATCATCTATAATCAATACATTATTCATGGCGTAACTCCCTTCCATCAATCAGCTTTTTTGTGTCTTTTTGTATCAGCCGCATATACCCAGGTCTTGAAACTTCCGGTATGCGGTTCTCGCTGCAAAGTATTTGTACTTGTCGTTCTTCAAACTGTATCAGTATACAATAGGAATTGCGCTGAAGCGCAAGCAGGTCATCAATTTCCTGACGGAAATTGGTGACAAATATAATTGTATATGGATACTCGAATAATAGCAAGTGCCTGATTGTGTATCAGAATGTATTTTACACCGCCATTTGAGTATGATAAAATTATGGAGAGAATCCCTTAGCGGAAGGGCTTTCTAAAATGTCGTATTTTAAAGGGGCAATACAGATATGTGGCAGATTTCATTTATTCTTTTTTTAATACCATTTTCCATATTTGCGAGAATTATGCTGCATGATCCCAGAACATTATGGAGCGGCGTTTCATTTTTCTGGATGATGACAAGTCTGGCAGTTTTTTTGTTTTTTATACTTTCCCAGTATTCGGAATGGCTTGCGTCACATGATGCAGTCATCGGACTTCTTGTTTTTCTGTTTATTTTAGCAGTAGCCAGCGTAATCGCATTTCCTGCAGTTTTGATTGTTACGTTTTTTATAGAAGGAATAAAAATTATCCGGCATGAGGGAATGAAGCCTTCTAATTTATTATCTATGCTATTTTCAATCCTGCTGTTTGGATATCTTGCAGTCTGGCCAGTGATTGGGAGTCTGGAAAAGGGCAGATTCAGTACAATACTCTATGTAACGATTAGTTTTTCTGCTGTATATGTATTATCACTGATGGCGATGTATTCACTATCTGCGGTTCTTAATCTTATTCATCTAAGAAAAAAGAGGAATGCGGACTATATTATTGTACTGGGCTCCGGGATTATCGGGACTAAGGTTACGCCGCTGCTTGCGGCCCGGATTCATAGAGGGATAGAGCTTTTGCGTTACAACCAGAATGCGGTACTGATTATGTCCGGAGGGCAGGGGCCAGGCGAAGATATTTCGGAAAGCGCCGCTATGGCGGCATATGCTGTCGATCAGGGAGTGGATGCTGAAAAGATCATAATGGAGAAAAAATCGGTATCAACGGAGGAAAACCTGATGTTTTCAAAGGAGTTGATAAACAACGAGAATGCGAAAATTGTTATTGTTACAACTGCTTATCATGTCTTTAGGGCTTTAATTTTGGCGAAGCAGCAGGGTATAAAATGCGTAGGGTTTGGTGCAAAGACAAAATGGTATTTTACACTGAATGCATTGATACGTGAATTTGCAGGATATCTTCGGCTGACCTGGAAGAGACATGCCATTGTAATAGGCATCATTATAAGCATTGCAGCAGCTTTTAGATGAGTTATTAAATCCATATTTTAATTCATAAATGTAGGCTAAAGAAGACCAGCAGCCTCTTTATTCATGCCGCAGTGAACCTCTATATTATATATTGATAATTCCTGCAAAATTGCAGGATAATTGCAATATTCCTGTAGGATTGGTGTGTTATGCTTCTTATACATCAAAAATGAAATTCCATGCAGACGGGCATAATGATTTGAGAATTCATTTTCGATGTATGGATTTTATGGAGAAAGAGGTGCTTTGATTTATGAATTTGTTGGAGGTTAAATCAATTTCCAAGACCTACGGGGAAGGAGATACGGCCGTACAGGCTTTAAAAAAAGTTAGCTTTTCGGTACCGAAAGGAGAATTTGTCGCAATCGTCGGGGAATCAGGCTCCGGAAAGAGTACGCTCCTTAATATGATCGGTGCGCTGGATATGCCTTCCTTTGGCAAGGTATATATTGACAGCAAGGATATCTTTGCAATGAAAGAAAGAAATCTTACGGTTTTCCGCCGCAGGAATATCGGGTTTATTTTCCAGAGCTTTAATCTGGTTCCCGAACTGACGGTCGAGCAGAATATCGTTTTCCCGGTACTACTTGATTACCAGAAACCAAACAGAAGATACCTGGAGGAACTGCTGACAGTGTTGAACCTTCGGGAGCGCCGGCACCATCTGCCAAGCCAGCTCTCAGGCGGGCAGCAGCAGAGAGTGGCAATCGGTCGGGCGCTGATTACCCGTCCTGCCCTCATCCTTGCTGATGAGCCGACGGGAAATCTGGACACACAGAACAGCAGAGAGGTGATTACGCTCTTAAAAGAAGCGTCCAAGAAGTATGAGCAGACTATCATTATGATTACCCACAGCCGCAGCATTGCACAGAAAGCGGATCGTATCCTGCAGGTGTCGGATGGGGAGTTAAACGATCTGGGGGAGGTGCGGTGAATGAAGAGTTATCTTAGCTTAATTCCGATTTCTGCACATGTCCACAGGCGGCAGAACCGGCTGACACTTTTGTGCATTACAATTTCCGTATTTCTGGTGACGGCGGTTTTCAGTATGGCTGACATGGGAAATAGGATGCAGACGAATAATATGCTTAAGAAGCATGGAAACTGGCATGTCCAGCTAAAAAATGTGCCGGAAGCCGACGCAGAGCAGATTGGCCAAAGTGCAGATGTTTCTGTTGCGGCATGGACAGATGTGGTGAATTACGGCAGGGAAGAAGAGTACCATATTGGGAAAAGGAAGGCTGTTCTATATGGGATTGATGAAGCTTATATTACGGATATCAAGAATGGTTTGAAGGAGGGCTCTTTCCCGCAGAATGATACGGAGATTTTGCTCAGTTCTAATGCAAAGGATGCGTTTGGTGCAAAGACAGGCGACAGAATCACTATAGAAACACCCTCCGGCAGTATGGATTTTACCATATCCGGATTTGGTGAGGATGATGAGGAGTTCAATGCCTTATATGGAACATTCAGTGTATATATGAACCGAAAAGCATTCGAGAAGTACGGGCTTGTCCGAAATCCATCCTTATATATACGGTATCAGAGCCAGGCAGATATTAGCAGACATGTTTCAGACATCAAAGAAAAGTATGGATGGACGGATGAAAATATCGAAGTAAATAAAGCTTTGATGGGGACGGGAGCCCTTGGCGGGGATTCGGGAATGCAGGAGATTTACATGATTGCTGTTATGCTGTTTATTTTGATACTGATTGCAGGAGCACTGATGATTGCAGGCAGTATGAACAGCAATGTCGCCCAAAGGACGAAATTTTTCGGTATGATGCGCTGTATCGGTATGAGCAGGGAACAGATTATCCGCTTCGTAAGGCTGGAAGCCCTGAACTGGTGTAAGATTGCGATTCCGGCAGGCGTCATCCTTGGTATTCTGGTCACATGGGGAGTGTGCGCCCTGCTGCGGTTTATGGCAGGAGAGGAATTTGTCAGTATTCCATTGTTTGGAGTGAGTGCGGCAGGAATTGTCAGCGGAGTAGCAGTGGGAATTATTACGGTTCTGATTGCAGCGCAGTCTCCGGCAAAAAGAGCGTCCAGAGTGTCGCCTGTGTCGGCTGTTACAGGGAATGCAGGGGATGGGAAAAATATGAGCAGCGCTGCAAATACCCGGTTTGCAAAAATAGAAACCGCTCTTGGCATGCATCATGCGGTATCGAAAAAGAAAAACCTGATATTGATGACCGGCTCTTTTGCCCTCAGCATTATTCTTTTTTTAAGTTTTACCGTTTTTGCAGATTTGGTGGGCCTGATTATGCCCCAGAAATCTAATGATGCAGATATTGAGATTGCGAGCAGTGACGGCTCGAACTCAATAAGCAGCGTACTGCTGGATGAACTTGGAGGCATGGAGGGAGTAACCAATGTGTTTGGGCGCAGGAGTTGTTTTGATGTCCCGGCGCAGTTTGCGGAAGAGGGTCTTTCGTCTGGCGTGGTGGATGTTATTTCTTATGATGAATTTGATCTGGACTGCCTGACAAAGGATAAGGAGCTTAAAAAAGGCAGTGATATTTCAAAGGTATACGGGAACAGCCGTTATGTTCTGGCAATCTGTGACGAAAATGTTCCGGTAGGGATAGGTGATAAGATACGGGTTGGCAGTGAAGAGGTTGAGATTGCGGGAATGCTGAAAATGAATCCGTTCAGCAGTGACGGGACGTCTGACGGAAAGGTTACGCTCATTACTTCAAAAGAAACATTTACACGGCTGATGGGTATTGCGGAATATGCTCTGATCATGGTGCAGGTGGAAAAGGATGTAAAGAACGGAGATGTGGAATCAATCCGTAATGCAGCGGACAATGAAATAGGCGGTGAATATGCGTTTAGAAACAGGATCGGCCAGAAAACAGGCAACACGTATGCGGCATTTATGATTTTTGCTTATGGATTCCTGGCGATTATCGCACTGGTGACAGTATTGAATATTGTGAACAGTATTTCCATGAGTGTATCTGCCAGAATCAGGCAATACGGAACAATGCGCGCGGTCGGCATGGACGAATGGCAGGTCACAAAAATGATAGCGGCAGAGGCATTTACTTATGCTTTCTATGGATGTGTGGCCGGATGTATTCTCGGACTGCTCCTTAGTAAAGGGCTGTACGGTATCCTGATTACACCGCATTTTCCATATGCTGTGTGGAGCATTCCAATCGTTCCGCTTTTGGTCATTGTGCTGTTGGTTTTTGCAGCGGCCGTGGCAGCAGTCTACTCTCCGGCGAAACGCATTCGGAGTATGGCGGTGACAGAGACGATGAATGAGTTGTAATAAACCGATTAAAAGGTTAAATGATAAAATCAAAAAAGAAAATATGAAACATGAGGCAGGATATGTTCCCGTAAAAAGGAAGGTGTCCTGCCTTTTTGTATTTCTTTTCAGTTTTACAAATATGAATCTACAGCAGAGTAAATTGATTTTTCTCAAAGGTCAGAAGCCCTTCATTCCGCATCCTGCACAGCTCATTGGACATAGCGCTGCGGTCTACGGAAAGAAAATCCGCAAGCTGCTGTCGGTTGAAGGGAATAGTAATGGAACTGCTGTTTTGTTTTTTGGCCTCTTCGGACAGATAAGAAATCAATTTTTCCCGCGTGGTACGCTTTGATATATGTCCAAGCTTCTGTACGAGTTTCCTGTTCTTATCAGATATTGCAAAAAAGAGATTCTGCAGTACGATTGAATGGAAACGGCAGGCTGATGAGCAGACGTTCAGCATTTTCCGTACATCAAAGAATATGACGGTGCTGTCGTCCACAGCAATAACATCATTCAGAATCGGTCCGCTTCCGGGGGAGACATAGGCTTCTCCGAACATTTCACCGACATGGATGACGTTGACAATGCTCCGGTTTCCCCAATAGTCATCCCGCTGGATGTGCAGCTTCCCTTTTACCAAAACCGTAATATGGGTCAGGTGTTCCCCCTGCCTGAAAATATATTCCCCTTTTTTATAAATACGGGATTTTGCCTGGAGACATCCGAGTATTGTATTGACTTCGTCTGTCCTTACACCAGCGAACAGTTGTGTCTCTTTGAGCACAGACACATATTTTTCCATATAAAATCCTCTTTCTGTTGTAAATACAACCGAATTGTTTTGTTTATTGTATTATGATAGCTGCAGAAAAGCAAGGAGGAGATCATATGATCAGAAAGATTATTAAAATTGATAAAGAGAAATGTAACGGATGCGGTGCCTGTGCGGCAGCCTGCCATGAAGGTGCGATTGAAATGATAGATGGGAAGGCAGAGCTTACCCGTGAGGATTACTGTGACGGTCTGGGGGATTGTCTGCCAACATGCCCTGCTGATGCGATTTCATTTGAGGAGCGGGAGGCGCCTGCCTATGATGAGGCGGCCGTACTCGCTGCAAAAAAGGCTGGCTGTCCCGGATCAAACGCAAGGACGATTACAAGAAATGCAGCGGATTCGGATGTTTCTGTTACCGCTGTCCCGGTCAGCAGCCAGCTAAAGCAATGGCCTGTACAGATAAAACTCGCACCTGTAAAGGCACCTTATTTTGAGAATGCCAATCTGCTGATTGCCGCGGACTGTACGGCATATGCCTATGGGAATTTCCACAGCGAGTTTATCAGGAACCATATTACGCTGATTGGGTGCCCCAAGCTTGATGAAGGGGATTACACGGACAAACTGACGGATATGATTGCAGGAAATGATATCAAGAGTGTGACGGTTGTAAGGATGGATGTTCCATGCTGCGGCGGAATTGAACATGCGGTAAAAGAGGCTCTTAAAAGGAGTGGCAGATTTATACCATGGAGAGTTGTAACCATTTCTACGGATGGAAAAATTTTGGATAATTAATTGTTTTTTATGAAAGAAATACCTATAAAGTATCTTACAGGAATTGGTCTGACGAACCTAATCGTTCGCAGACCAATTCCTGACTGGAAAAATCTTAATGAGTGTTAAGATAGTGTATTGAGATAAAGCTGTAAATTCTCCGCAAATTTGCCTATATGCACCCCGTCTACGAAAGAATGATGAACCTGGACAGAAAAGGGAAGCATGATTTTTTCCATTCTTTTTTCATATCTGCCCCAGTCAAATAATGGTGTTGCATTATCTTTATTTTGGGAATCTGTGTGGGAGAGGCGTAATTGATTAGTTGCATATTTGGGGTGGCTGAAAAGGTGGCTGAAAAGTCAAAATAAATCATTGTGATATAGTTGGGTATGTGCTATAATATCCAGTATTATTGACAGTAACAAATCAAAATTTTCGACACCTCAAGATTATGAATTAAAAGCAAAGAAGTTTAAGTTGACCACATTAGACATAGCGGTAGCAAAGAAAGGAGTTGTAATGAAAATAAATAATAGCAAAAATTGTTTATCTCATATTATAGCTTTTTTCGTTATGCTCCTTTTTACTATGTGCTTGACTATGAATGTGCTTCTGGGCGGCAATTATAATCTTTATGAATCATTAGATAATACAACCGTAATTGAAACGTGGACAATTTCGGAAAGTGTTGCTGCCAATCAAGATAGTGATAATACGACACATTTTAGGTCTTTATTTTTGAATAATAAAGATTCTCATACTGAAACTATAAGGAAGAGTATATGCCCAATATCCATTATCGCTGCTATGCCAAAAGGATTCAGCTTGTTTCCTTTTTTACTCATAGTTTTTCTTTTTATCTTTTTAACCTTATTTATATTAGTGCCCAATAGTTGGACATTAATTAATCAGAAGATACGTCTGGACATTTGAATCAACTCCTTTTCAAAATCATTGAAAGTACGATAGCCATTTTTAGAATTAAATAATGGCTTCCTTTTTGTATGTAAGTAAGCGGTGTTTATAAACCGCATACTTATTATGACAGTGAAGCAACGATTGAATAGGAGAAATATGAATGAAAAAAAGGTTATATAAATTATTTCTTGCGCTAATAGTAAGTCTGTCTCTGGGTTCAAATCCCATAGCACAAAATGAGATACGCAAAATGCTTGAAGCTCTTTCGGGAGCTGCTGAGACGCAGGTTCAAGAACTTGAAGAAGAGTCCGAAAAAATCAAGAAAGAAAAAGAGTTTCTAAATTATTTTTAAAATATTCTATGAATGGAGATTTTCGAGAATATCAGGATTTTATTTACGGGTACACCGGCTATTTTCTAGCCGGTGCATTGCCAGTTGTCCAGCCGGAAGGCTGAATGGTAACAATTTACATAATCATATATATGTCGCTCATTGACTTATTGCAGATTTTTGATATAATATAAATGGCATTTTATTGAGTAATGCCTGTAAATATAATGATAAGCGAGGTGAAATTATGGACGACAGTAGTAGTAGAAGTATAGGCAGGGTTTTCATATATTGTCATAATATGCATTGCTACAGTCATGTCCATAATGTGTAGCGGTTTGTTGTGTCCATATATAAAGACCATTGTCTGATTCTAAAACTATACTGCATGGATAGGTCGAGTGCAGAATCGTAAGGTTTATGAGCGACAATGGTATTTTTATGCCTTTTTTGCTCGGTTGCTTTTTGCGCCCGCCTTTTAATCTGTGGCTGTCGATATGCAAGCCCAATGAGAAAAGGAGGAAAATGCAATGAATGTAAAAGACAATGTTCAAAATGAAGCTGTTGAAATGATGCAATACCCTGACTACAAAGCCGAGATTGTGGAGGTGCTCCGCAGTAATCTGGTTCCCAAAATCAAGCAGGAACGTATACTTGCATACCATGAAAAGGATATTGCGGATGCATTAAAACTGCTTAGTCTAGAAGAACGTAGCAGGCTGTATCGCATTTTGAGTGCGGACACACTTGCAGATATACTCGAATATGCCGAAAACAAGACAGAATATATTGGAGAAATAAGTATCCAAAAAAGAATTGACGTACTTTCTCAATTTGAGATTACAGAAATGGCAGAATGCCTTCGCCAAATGGATAAAGAAGACCGTGCCACGGTAATTGAATTGTTAGGGGATGAACTCAAACATCAAATTGTAATGCTCAATTCTTTTGGTGAAGATGAAATCGGTGGAAGAATGACCACAAATTATATTGCTGTCCGTTCTGGAATCGGCGTGCGGCAGGCAATGCACTCACTGATTGAACAGGCGGCAGATAACGATAACATTTCCACTATTTATGTACTTGATGAAGGAGAAACTCTTCTTGGTGCAATTGACTTAAAAGATTTGATTATAGCACGTGACGGTACACAGCTTGATGCGATTATTATGACATCATATCCTTATGTCTATGCCACGGAATTGATTGATGACTGCCTTGGTCGTATCAAGGATTATTCAGAGGATTCCATCCCTGTTTTAGATTCGGATAATAAACTTGTAGGGGTACTGACCTCGCAGGATATTATGGAACTTGTTGATGATGAAATGGGGGAAGATTATGCAAAACTGGCTGGTCTGTCCGCAGAAGAAGATTTAAATGAATCCTTGAAAAAGAGCATCCGTAAGCGTTTGCCCTGGTTGCTTGTGCTGCTTGGCTTAGGAATGGTCGTTTCCAGCGTTGTTGGAGTATTTGAAGGAGTTGTTGCGCAGCTGCCATTGATTATTGCCTTCCAGTCACTGATTCTGGATATGGCGGGAAATGTAGGAACACAGTCGCTTGCTGTTACGATACGTATCCTCATGGACGAAAATGTGAACAGTAAGCAAAAACTTTTTCTGGTTACAAAAGAAGCACGTGTGGGTTTAGCCAACGGTCTGATACTTGGCATATTATCCTTTGTGTTTATCGGGTTGTATTTAGTTGTATTAAAGAACCAAGCGGCAACGGTAGCATTTGCTGTATCTGCATGTACGGGTATTGCATTGCTTTTTGCAATGATACTTTCAAGTTTGTCAGGAACATTGATTCCTCTTATGTTTAAGAAATTAAAAGTCGATCCCGCCGTTGCGTCAGGTCCGTTGATTACAACAATCAATGACCTCATTGCAGTTGTTACATACTATGGTTTAGCATGGATACTGATAATTAATGTTTTGCATCTGTGAGTTTTCATGTTAAAAGAAGCGTGCCTTTTTCCCCGAATTGACATTAGATGATGTAGAAGAAATCGAAAGAGCGGTTATGCAACTGGCATAATCAACAACTTAATATCAATAAAACAGCGTAAAGGCGCATGGAACAGTAAATTGTAAACCATGCGCCTTTTATGCGCCAAAAAGGAGGAACATGAGCGATACCCAAAGCGTAAAAGATAAGGTTCAATGACAATATTTTGAAATTTATCCATGCAAAACCTGCCGTTAACGGTGTTTCTGTATCTTGAAGGAAAGGGAAACATTTACATTTTCTCTTGACTTTCAAATCCTACATATGTAATATTTATTTTGAGACAATAGATTTATAAATTTTTTTGACTTTAAATCCTACATGCGTAGTATTTCTTTTGAAGCCTATAGATACGCGGGATTTAGAACAGATGAATGGAGGCAGATATGAGGTTTGAAGGAAAAGACAGGTACAAGCAGAAGATGGGAAGAAACTGGTTCGTTCTTCTTCTTATTATTATCGTGCTTTTGAGTATATCCGGATGTGCTGATACATCCCAGACGGAATCTGGAGATGATGAACAGGGGAACGGGGCGGCAAAGTCCGGGAAGGAGGCCCAGGAGAAAGCAGACCCAGTGATTGAGATTGGATATGAGCTTTTTAGAAATGCCGAGGAGACAGGACGTATGGAGGATTTGGAAATGTTCCGCAGTATTGTAAACCAATTTGGCAATCATGGTTATGCGGCCGTTGACGGAAGGAACCAGATTGACATGGCAGAACCGGAGCAGGTCATCAGCTTCTGCGGGAAAGTAGACGCAAAAGAGGAAGGAAAGCTGACGCTTATAAAAATCAATGACCTGGAGGGGGCCTTGGACGGGATTGTGAAATATGACTTGAAGACAGAAGACGGGGAGGTAGAGGCAACCACCAGTTATTACAAGTATAAGGATCAGGACATGGAAAAGGTGTCTACAGCCGGTTTTCATGCGGACCGGTGGGAATACACGGAGGACGGATATCTGATGTTTTCCGGCAGTTATTTTTCCGAACAGTTATATGTGCTCACTATGAGTGAAGCCAGCGAGTATGCCGCGTTTCGGGTGCTGCCTTTAGACGAAACATGCAGGGAGCTGAACCGGCAGTATATCCTTCCTGCCGGTTATGAGAGGAACAACCTGTTTCTGGTGGATTGGAATGAGAATGATTTTGGGACGTTGGATTTCTATGATCTGTATGACCTGTTTTACCCCAGGGTAAACGGCGGGCAGATCCCGTATGGTATGGACGATAACTTAGGGGTTGGCGCAGTATACAGGATCCCGGAGGATGAATTTGAGAACGTCATTCAAAGATATATCAACATAGACAGCGGCACATTGCAGTCAAAAACGGTTTTTTATCCAGAGGATGGGACATATGAATATAAGCCGAGAGGCTTTTATGAAGTGGAATATCCGGAGTATCCATATCCGGAAGTAGTTCAGTATACGGAAAACAGCGACGGAACCATAACGCTGACAGTAAATGTGGTATTTCCCTATGCTGGCATCTCCAAAGTATATGCCCACGAGGTGGTGGTCCGCCCTTTGGAAGGCGGAGGGGGGCAGTATGTATCGAACCGAATCATACCGTCAGAGGAGAACCAGGAGGGAACCTGGCATAAGCCGCGTCTGACTCCGGAACAGTGGGAAGAGATGTATGGAGGCATGGAATGATGGAAAATGTGAAATGGCTGATTCAAAAAGAGGGCGTTTTCATCATAGAATTGCTGGTTATTGTTATCGCCTGTGTCATAGTTTTAAAAGGCCCAAAGCAGGATAATGCAGGAGAGAAAAACATAGAGGAAATCAGGGCGCAAAAGGCAGAAGCTCCTGTTAATCATATGGAAGGAATAGATGCTGACGAGATAGACGGGGACGAAATAGATATCGGCGATATCACTGCAGGATCTTCTGATTCCCAGACACCAGTTACCCCGGAGAGAATGGTCTGTCTTTTTACAGAGGAAGAAAAGAAGCAGATTCAGGAGACGGCTTTGACGGCGGCAGAGCAGGTAAAAGGTATTTATCAGAATATAGAGGTTGCTGACGGTCCTGCTTTTTCATCGAATATTGCAGAGTTTACAGGCGAGCAGTGTAAGGAAGTGGTTTCACTTCTTGGACAGGCGGGGTTTGTAAGCATTACGGAGGACTGCAATATGGTAAATCCGGAAAAGCTTCATGCATTTTACGCCGATTATCTGAACCAAAAAGAGTCCATGTTCACAATCTTCCAGGTGAATCCGGACGGCCTGATCGGTGCATTTACTTTCCTGTACAGGATGGATGAACTGCAGACCTATTATGTAGGGATAGGCTGGCAGCAGGGCGGCATACCTGAGATAAGGAGTACTTTGGAAAACAGCATAGCAGAAATAAAATTAACAAAAAAAGGATATTTTATCTATTCTTATGAAATCCTGATTCCACATTCAAGCCTGCGCCAGTGCTTCAGAACAAGTCCTATATCAGATAAGTGCAGGGAATTAACCAAAAAGTATTTATCCGGCCTAAGCTATGTAAATTATAATATGCTTGTGACAAACTGGGACAGCGGCAATGTGGAGGATATTCTGATGCCTCGTATGTTTGAAGATATTTATCGTATTTACACAGGTGAGATTTTCAGAACGAAGGACAGGACTGTCCCTGCAGAAGTGTATGAACAGGTCATGACCGCATGTTTTCCGGTATCTGTAGAACAGGTACGAAAGATATGCGGCTATGACGCAGGCAGCGGCAGTTACCCCTATGAAATGATATATGCAAGGCCATACCCGCCTTTTGGAGAAGTGGTTGATTATACGGAAAACGGGGATGGAACGATAACGCTGTTTGTCGATGGTGTATGGCCGGATTATAATTCGGATTATGCGTTTACCAATAGGATTGTTGTACAGCCGTTTGGAGACGGGACTTTTCGATATCTTTCTAACGTGATAGAGCAGAAGGAGCTGGAAATTCCGGTAATAGAGTGAAAGGAAGATAATATGCCGTTGCAGAAGAAATGTATTTTGGTTATGGTGTTTGTGCTTGCTGCTATTTTGTGTGCTTGCGCAGAGATTCCGGACAGGAAGGAATCTTCTTTAGAAAAAGAAACACAGAAAAGGAAAGAAGATGCAAAACAATGGGAAAAAGGCTACAATCTTCCGGTCGATGATAAGGAAAGGGAAGAGGCAGAGGAGGATTGTATCAGGATGGCGGAGGCGGTTTCTGATGTGTACACTTTATCAGACGGATTCTCTGATGAGACCATTCAGATGATGCAGGAGAAAGCCGGGGAAACAGGGGAAGCGGTCCATTCAACTCTGTTGTATTCCAATATGGAAAATTATGAGAAAATGGATGGCTTCCTGGAAGAATGCATAAAAGGAAACAGTGGATTTGCGGTAGTTTATGAGATACAGTCTGATGGAGGGATAGGAAGAAGAAAATATACGTTTGACGGGAATGATATGTATGTCCTAAGTGCAAGGGCAGCGTGGCGGGAAGACAACCATCCAAGGGTGGAGTATATTTCTTATACCAAAATAAAGGACTGGAGTTACACAGACAAGGGCTGGTTCTGTTATGAAATGTGCGTTCCCGAACCGCCGGAAGTAACGGAGATCGTGGATGGAAGCTGTCTGCTCCGGATAAAACCAATGACTGAGGAACAAAAAGAGCTGTCTGAAAAATGCGTCCGAGATATCGGGTATAAAGGGAATAATCTGCTGTGTTCTGATTGGGACGCAGAACATATGGAGAAATTGGATTATAATGGACTGTATGAATATCTGTATAATATGAAATACCAGGAGACCTTTTTGCCCGCAGATGATCAGGATGGGATCCCGCAGGATGAGTTTGAGAGTCTGCTCATGGAGTATCTGCCAGTGACAGCAGAACAGATACGGGAATATGCCGCATTTGATAAAGAAAGCCGGAGATACACGTGGGAACGGCTAGGATGTGGAAATTATGATCCGAATTTCTTCGGGACATCGCTTCCGGAGGTGACGGATATCAAAGAAAATGAAGACGGAACGGTTACGCTGACCGTCGATGCAGTGTGTGACATGGTTATATGTGATGACAGGCTCATAACCCATGAACTGACCGTAAGATTTGCAGAAGACGGCAGTTTCCGCTATCTGGGCAATCGGATTCTTGGTGACGGGATCAGGGAAATCCCAGAATACTGGTATCGGGTTGGGGGCAGATAAAAGGTTTGGATATTTATAGGATATTGACTTTAGATATTTATTCTGCTATGATGAAAGCATGTACTTGCATGAAAGGATATTATTAATGATAAAACTGCAGAGAGGGGGAATAGAATGTGGATGAGACAAGCCAGAAGATCATCGATGCGGCGATGGCATTAGTCCGAGATAAGGGATATGTCGCAACAACCACAAAAGAAATTGCAAGGGTAGCCGGTGTAAATGAGTGTACCTTGTTCCGCAAATTTGAGAGCAAAAAGGATATTGTTTTACAAGGGACAAACCAAGCGGGCTGGCGGGCGGATGTGACACCGGAGATTTTTGAAAATGTTGAGTGGGATTTGCAGGCAGACCTGAAAATGTTCATGGGGGCATATATTGACAGGATGACGCCGGATTTCGTGAATCTGTCAATCGGTCTGAGGGCGCCGCAGCTCTATGAGGAAACCAAAGAGCTTATCATGAAGGTTCCCCAGGCATTTTTGAGGACATTTACTGATTATCTGAATAAAATGTGCGCGATGGGCAAAATACCGGAGAAAGATTTTGAGGCTCTGGCATTGACCGTATTTTCGGCAACATTCGGCTATACATTTCTGAATGCATCGTTCGGAAAAGAGCTTACAGAGATTGAAAAAGACAGGTACATTAATGAAAGCGTGCAGATGTTTGTAAAAGGAATCGATCCGTAAGATTTGGCGCTGTCAGAGGGCAGTGCCAAAAAAAGAAATATAATGCATGCAAGCACACGCATTGAAGAATGGAGGATGCTATGAAACAGATAACAGGTGCGGATTTATTTGTAAGGGCGCTAAAAGAAGAAGCAGTTGACACATTGTTTGCTTATCCGGGGGGACAGGCGATAGATCTGTTTAATGCACTGTATGGGGAAAAAGAAATAGATGTGATCCTGCCTCGCCATGAGCAGGGGCTGATCCATGCGGCAGACGGTTATGCACGTTCTACGGGTAAAGTTGGTGTCTGTCTTGTAACAAGCGGGCCAGGGGCTACGAATCTTGTCACAGGGATTGCTACGGCAAATTATGACAGCGTTCCGTTAGTATGTTTTACGGGCCAGGTGGCGACAAACCTTATTGGGAATGACGCCTTTCAGGAGGTAGACATTGTAGGTATTACAAGAAGTATCTGTAAATATGCCGTAACGGTACGAAACAGGGAAGATTTGGCGGAAACAATCAAAAAGGCTTTTTATATTGCAAAGACCGGAAAACCGGGGGTAGTGGTTGTTGATCTGCCAAAGGATGTCCAGCGGGCTTATGGCAGTGATTTCTATCCGGAGGAAATTGCGGTCAGAGGCTACAAACCAAATACCTCCGTACATATGGGACAGTTAAATAAGGCGCTGGACATCTTAAACCATGCGGCGAAGCCTGTGTTTCTGATTGGCGGCGGAGTTCATATTGCCCATGCAGAGAAAGAGATGACACAGCTTGCAGAGCTGACAGGTGTGCCTGTCATTACGACAATCATGGGAAAAGGCGCAATTCCGACAACGAACAGTTTCTATGTCGGCAATATAGGAATTCATGGGAGCTATGCCGCCAATGCAGCGATCAGTAGTTGTGACGTTCTTTTTTCCATAGGAACCCGGTTTAACGACCGCATTACAGGGAAAATAGAGGAATTTGCGGGAAATGCAAAGATTATTCACATTGACGTGGATGCGGCATCTATTTCCCGCAATATTGATGTGGATGTTCCGATTGTAGCTGACGCGAAAAAGGCCATAGGCGCTTTGCTTGAGAAGGCAAAGCCCCTTCACATCTCAGAGTGGACGGATGAAATCAGCCGTTGGAAAAAGGATTATCCGATTGATATGGGGAAGGTTGGTCTGACGCCCCAGATGATTATTCAATCTATAAATGAAGGGTTTAAAGATGCCATTGTCGTTACGGATGTAGGCCAGAACCAATTATGGGCAACACAATTTCTTGATCTTGGTGAGAATAAACAAATGCTGACATCGGGCGGTCTGGGGACAATGGGGTATGGTTTTCCTGCGGCAATCGGGGCAAAACTTGGCAATCCGCATAAGGATGTTATTGTCATATCCGGCGATGGCGGTATGCAGATGAATATCCAGGAAATGGCGACTGCGGTTGTTTATGAACTGCCGATCATTATCTGCATACTGAATAACGGATACTTGGGGAATGTGCGGCAATGGCAGGAAATGTTTTATGAAAGGCGGTATTCGAGTACCTGTATGCGTTACCGGAAAAGCTGTGAGACCGGTTGCAGCCAGCCTGGTCATGATTGTCCGGAATATACGCCGGATTTCATTGCACTGGCAGAAAGCTATGGTGCAAAAGGAATCCGCGTCACAAAGGCAGAAGACATAAAAACAGCTTTAAACGCTGCAAAGCAGAATACAAAAATGCCTACGGTGATTGAGTTTATCATAGACAGGGAAGCCAATGTCCTGCCGATTGTTCCGCCGGGAAACGCCCTGAATGACATGATTTTAGAAAGAGAGGAAAACAGGGAATGAAAAAGAGATGGATTTGTCTGTTTGTTGAAAATGAAATAGGTGTACTCGCCCGTATTTCGGGTTTGTTTTCCGGAAAATCTTATAATCTGGACAGTCTGACAGCCGGAGTTACTGAGGACAGCACCATATCACGGATGACAATCAGCCTGACAAGTGATGACCGGACTTTTGAGCAGATAAAAAAGCAGCTTAGCAGAAGTGTTGAGGTAATCAAAGTGGTAGATTATACAGATATACCTATCCACATGAAAGAAATTTTATTTGTTAGGGTGAAGCATTGTTCAGATGCGGATATAACGGAGTTGTTTCGGATTTCAAAAGTATTCGGGGCTGCAATAATTGACTATGACGGCGCTGTCGTCCTTTTGGAATGTACCCAGACAGAAAACAGGAATGATGATTTGATCGCATTGCTGAAAAGAAAGTTTGTGAACAGGATTGAGGTTGTAAGGGGCGGAAGTGTTGCGGCTGAAGCTGTCAGTATCTCGGAAAGATAAGGAACTGTACATAAGCCAGCTGCTATGGAATGAAGCAATAGCAATAGTATCAAAGCAACAAGAGGGGCTGTCGGGAAAGGCAGCCCCATTGTTTTACTGCCATATATCCATCTCGGAAAGAATGTGCCGCGTTATTTCTGCCGCGTTGCTGCCGGAGGCACCATCGTTCGCGGCGATATTTGCCGCAAAGAACCACGTGTTGTCAGGGGCTTCCACATATCCTACAAACCATCCGTTGACATCTTTGCCGTCGATGCATCCGGTGCCGGTTTTTCCATAGAGGTTTCCGGATTCGGAAGAGGACAAGAGGATAGAGTCCTTTACTGTATCTATATTTTTAGTGCGAAAGCCAAGGCTGTTTTCATAAAGCTTTCGCAGAAGCTCTACCTGTTCGATGGGGGAAATCTTTAAAGAAGATTCCATCCAGTAGGAGGAGAGGCCGCCTTTGGTATTCTCATTGCCGTATCTGATTTCCCGGATATACTGGTCAATGCCAGAGATTCCAATCTGTTTATCTATTTCCTGAAAGTACCAGTTCACGGAAGCGCTCATAGCGGACTTCAAAGTCTGGTCAGCGTTCCATTCCTGGAACGAATAGAGCTCATGGTTCCATTCCATGGCGGAAGCTTCCGGTGTAATGACGCCGGCCTCCAGCCCGAACAGGGCGTCATAGATTTTATAGGTAGAGTCAGGAGAGACCCGCAAGGCGGCGCGGTCCATATCATAGATGTTCCACGTATCCTGTGCCAGATCGTATAAGACGAAGCTTCCTTCGTATCCTTGAAAGCAGGAAGATAAATCTATGACGTTGATATTTTTATGAGATGTATCCCATCCATAATAATCATCCTTTGCTGCATTTGCAGACAGCAAGGGAGACAGATTTAAGAGGAGAACTGTCACCATCAGGAATGCCGTCATACCTGTAAGCCGTTTCTTTGCGGTAGGCGTCTCGTAGGCGGCGATATTGAGGATACGCCGCTTCATCTGTGACATGCTTCCGCTTAATCCGGCGGCAAAGGGAAAAGCAGGGCGGGACAGCTTTTCGGCAAAATGGATCAGTGTCATTCCGTAATCCTCGTAGGAATCCGGTTCAAGCATATTCAGTACGGACGTATCGCAGGCGATTTCCCTGTCATTTCGCATTTCCTTAAGCGCAATCCAGACCATGGGATTGAACCAGTAGAGGATTCCCGTGAGGGTCATCAGATAGCCCGCTAGCGCGTCCTTGTGCCTGTAATGCTGCAGCTCGTGCAGCAGCATGTATCGGATCTGGCGAAGTCCGTCCATTCCGGATGAACTTGAACCGCAGGACGTTCTGTAGAGGCTGCCGGTATCTGCCTTACTGCAATCTGAAATGATGTGGATGGGAAGATAGATACGCGGCCTTAGGACCCCCATGATAACCGGCGACTGCAAAAATGCGGTGCTGTATATGGGAATCTCTTTTCTGATATGGAGTTCTTTCAGGCAATGGCGGTATAGCCTGCGAATTGCCGGATGTTGGAGAGGAAGGGCAGATTGTCTGATGTTCTGCAGGCGGAGGAATGACCTGGCTGTCCGCACAACCATGACAAGGATACCGGCAAGCCAGATTCCCAGTAAAATGTTTCCGGCAATGGATGGTGTCTGACTGCTTATGGAGAGAGTAAAATCATTCAGCCAGCCCGAATCTCCTGCAGGAGCCGCCACATCTCCTTGATTCACAACGCTTCTGGTATCGGGCAGGGCGGGGTTACAAAATGCCAAAAGCCGGGCGAGAAGCATTGGAAAACCTGTCAGGCGGAGCGGAAGGAACGGGACGGTAAGCAGGCCGAGCAGCAGAAACCACAGGTGATACTGCATCCGGCCTGACAGGATATTTCTCAATAAATGCCTGGCGGCCAGAAGGATTCCAACCAGGGCACAGATGAATAGGTTGCATATCAGAAAACGGATCATAAAATCAGCCATAGGTATTGTCTCCTTTTTGTTTCCTTAACCCGGACAAGCCGGAGCGCAAGATTTCGTTAGGAACAGTTCCTGACGAAAGTTACAAACTCATTTATCCTTTTTTATAGAAAGCAGGGTGCGAAGCTGTTCAAGCTCCGTATCGGACAGACCGTCATTTTCTATGTATGCGGACAGCATGGCAGTAATGTCCCCGCCGTAAAAGCGTTTCAGAAACGAACGGCTTTCCTGGCCCACATACTCCCGTTCCAATACAAGCGGGGTGTAGACGAATACCCGGCCCTGTTTCTCATAAGAGAGGGCGCCTTTCGTCACCAGACGCTTGATCAGGGTTTGTATGGTTTTGGGGCTCCAGACGGTGGTTTTCAGTAATTTCTCAGTGATCTCATTGGTATTGATGGGCGCGTGCTTCCATACGACCTTCATCACTTTATATTCAGCTTCGGAAATCTGCGGCAGAGCAGCCATGGTAAATCCCTCCAAATCTTACGTGTGTAATAAAGATATTATAGAGGGGATTCAGGGGATTGTCAATTGTAGAAGAACATAGCGGCTCAATTAGGTCTATTGGATGGAGTGAGGGTGCGCCAGTAGACCTTTTAATTCAAAATGGTTTTTATATAAACCAAAATGTTAAAAATATAAACTGCATTATCTGAATGAAGAAAAATATCTAAGAGAACATCTGCTTTTAAAAGGTGGAACAGCTATCAATTTGACGGTGCTCAATCTACCACGTTTGCCTATGGATAATATCCTAATTTCCCGATAAATTATACACAGGAAAGTGAGTAGAAAAATGGCGACAGAAGGAGGATATAAGATTTCCAAAGGTTCGATATGAGGCGTAGGGAGTGCTGGTATCTGTTAGCCATTAATGGGAGAGATAGGCGCTTCAGCCTATCTGGCTGATATTGAGCTGGTTGTAGCAGGAGGTGAGTCGGACGGAAATGCCAGATCGATTGGATTTTATGAAGTTGTCTTCGGCGAGGGGCAGTCTCTTTGACTGTGTAACTGTATTGGCTCTAAGCTAATTAGCGTAATAATTGGCTTGGGGCTGAAAAGTATCCCCATTTTCATCTCTATAACTAATGAACTAATGAAAAATTAATAAAAAAATAGTAGAAATACTTTTAAAAACGATGTATAATATCAACAGTTGGATTGTTTTTATAATTTGTGCCCATTATTTTTTGGCTTTGTATACAATCTGCACAAATGTTCTTCGTACATTTTGGTAACTGTTACATATATGTTAAGTAGCTCAATAACTATTAACATTTATAGATTTTTTTCATAAAATACCATGGGAAATATATTGACAGCTTATAAATTTTGGGATATTCTAAAGTATGTTGTCTTTTTCTATGTTAAGCGTTTGTAAACGAATCATATTTACTCAATATACGAATACAGATATACAAGGAGTCTAAAATTGGAATGCCAAAGAAAAGGTTTAAAGAGATTAAAGAAATTACTACTGAAGATTTTATTAATGCAGTTTTTATTTTAGTTACGGTATTCATATTATCTTCTATTATATGGAGTGATAAAGACCAACGAGATGTTTCAGGCTACTATCAAAATTTGTTAATTGTCAGTTTTTCAATCGCGTCTGCTATACTACATATTTGTTATGAAATTAGGGATAATAAAAACAATGGCTATGAACCACCTTTTTGGATTGCGATATCTTATTCTGTGAGTAAATTATTAGTTGTATTTTGTTGTGCTGTTCCTATATGCTTTTATTCTATGGCAGACAAAAATACTTTATTGACCCAACATATGCAAGATAATAAGTATTGGGGTATATGTTTAATCACATTTATTCCTTTTTTATTTATAGTCATTTGGGGATATATATACCCTTTACTTACAAATATACCTTATGAATGTAAAGATATTCGTTTTGAGGAGAGGGCAAAATAATTTTTAGAGGTAATTATTATGAATACTTTTACTTTGATACTTTTATTCGTGTGTATATTGTTTTGTTTTTATAAGATTATAATGAGGTTGTTGCGCATTTTTATAGCTAAAAAAAGCTGTGATAATCATGTGGAACTTACAGTTAACCATGTTAACAATTGTAATCTTTCTTCTCCTTCTTACGATTTTCCTAATATTCAATCAGAAGTAGATATTAAAATTATTAATTCTGGACCTGATTTATGTGATGAGCAGGATAGTATTGAAGTAAAACAATATTGTAAATACTGAAAGGAAAAACATGAAAGAAACTAGAGTTACTATTTGGAAAGCTATATTGGAACAGAGTCGTATAATGATGGAAAAGGATCAATTACTTGTAATGTATACGGATTCAGAAGCTCTCTTTCATCAAAATTTTAATTATTATTATTCTTTAATTAGTGACAAATTTATGAAAATCAAAAATGAACATTTAGATCGACATAAGATTGCCTCTATTATTATATGCGCTATATTAAAATCAGATATTTTAGGCATTGCTTGTGGTCAAAACAGTTCCCAAACAATAGATGACATTTTTCTAGCCAACGAAAAACTAGCTCTCAATATTGCATTAAGTGATATGCATCAACGTTTACAGCAGGATTATAAAATTGGGAAGATTCCGTACGATGGATTATTTGCTGATTTTGTTTTTCCTAGACCATTATCATGTGATAGGGAATATACAGAAGTGATTTGTCGTGATTTATATTTTGCAAAAAAATATTTTGAATTAGATCCTTTAAGTATTGCAAACTTTTTATTTCTTTTAGAAGCATTTTCATTTGAAGCTTCAAGAATTAATATTAATGTTGAAGAATGGGAACGCTTAAAGGCTATTCGTCATAAGGAGCAATACGAAAAAGAATTACAATATATTAAGTCTTCTTTAAATGAACTAGAGTATAAATATAATAATGAAAGAGTTGAGTTGGAAAACAAAAAAGATGAATTACAAAATAGTTTAAAAAAAATAGCCGGAGAATCTTGATGATTTTTCGGTTATTTTGTATTTTCGAAAAATTGTTGCTTATCCAAAACGCTTCTTTCCCTGCTTCAATTATCTTCTCTACTCAATACCTATTATGAAAATACCATAGACCGAATAATATAAAATCTGCAAAAACCGCCCTTTATTCAGCAAAAAAGGAATGATTTGTTATAGCCAGGCATTTAATTTCATATGTTCTACCTGACAGAAGAATTGTAAAGCATATTATCAGGAAGGGAGAACGATAGAGCATATGAAACGTACTTTACAGAAATATAGCGTATGTTTTTTATCAGTGCTATCCCTGGCAGCCGTTGGGCACGTGGTTGGGGAGATAAAAGTAGCAGTGTATCCGGCCGGCAGCAGGGGAGTAAAAGTGCCGTTTGCCAGGATTGAATCTCAGGAACAACCGGGGTCGGTAGATGGGGAACCGTATGCGTATACGGAACCGGAGTGTGTCCTGTCAATGGATGAACAGAAAAAATTGCAGAATGAAGCAGTATCGGCGGCAGAAATGTGTGCAGGTTATTATTCTGCCGAAGAGCCAGTGAATAGCAGCAAGGACAGCGGCTACGCTTCGGTTATTGAGTTGACAGAACAGCAGAGAAGAGATATTGTCAATCTGCTGGGCGACAATGGAATGGTAAGTGTTTCGGATGATATGAATATGCGGAACTATGAAGAGGTAGAAAATTTTTATTCCCAATATCGCACAGGGCAGGAGGCACTGGTTACAATCTACGAACCTTTTATAGACGGGACATTTTCTTCCAGAACCTTTGTCTGCCGGCAGGGAATACTGCAGACCTACTATATCGGGATTGGATGGCAAGACAATGGAATACCGGTTATACAGGCGGCTAGAACCAACGATATTGCAGAAAACCGGCTGACGGAAAAGGGATATTTGATTTATACAAATGCAGTAATCGTCGCACATGGCAATTTGAAGGAGTACTACAGGGTTAAGCCTCTGCCGGAAACCTGCCGGAAGCTTACCAAAAAATATGTTTCTGGACTTAGTTATGTGAGTTATACGGTGATGATAACGGATTGGGACAGCGGAAATGTGGAAGAGATTTTAAGACCATGCATGTTTGAGGATGTTTATCGGATCCATACAGGAGAGGTATTTGTACCAGACGGTGAGGGAATCCCGGCAGAGCTTTATGAATCTATTATGATGACTTATTTCCCGGTAACAGCAGAGCAATTAAGGGAGTACTGCAATTACGATGCAGCCACGGATACGTATAAATATGAAATGAGTATCTCGCAGCCATTGCCGCCGTTTCCCGAAGTGGTGGACTATAAAGAAAATGGGGATGGAACGCTTACACTGTTTGTGGACGGTGTATGGCCGGATTATGGTTCGGATTATGCCTTTACAAATCAGATTGTGGTCAGGCCGTTAGAGAATGGTGCCTTTCGATATTTATCCAATTCCATCCAAAAACAGGAATTAGATATTCCGGTAGTGGGGAAACGGTGAGAAAATAAGAAGGGGCTGTAAGATTGTAGAGAATATAAGTTATTCTTGACTTTAAATCTTACAAATGTAATACTATATATAGATATACGACCAGAAAAGGTAAGGAACGTTATGAAGTATAGTAAACAGAGAAAAATAGAATGCCAAAGGAGTTTATTTGAAAGTATCTTTTTGGTTGCCGCAGGTAGCTTTGTTATCTTATTACTTTATTTCGGTTGTGATAAGGCAATCTCCCCTGAAAAGGAATTTTCAGGGGAGCCGCAGGAACCGCAGGCAGAAGAAAGCAGGGAAAATGTGGGTGGCAGCTCTTATGGGGAAGAAATAGAAGAGGCGGTGAGCATCCTGGAAAGCGAAGAGCAGGAACAGCTTCAGGAAGCCGCAATATCAGCCGCCGAAGGATGTGCAGATTTATATAAGGACATCAAGGTGCTGGATACGACTTTTTATCAACTGGGGCACAGGACAAAAGAACAAAGGCGGGAGACAGTCAGCCGGATGGGCGGGCTTGGATTTGTTTCAGTGTCAAAAGGCATCAATATGGAAAATTATGAAGAGGTAGAAATGTTTTATTCCAGATATACAGATGGAGAGGATGCCCAGGTTACAATATATGATATTTATGGGGACGGCCGGTTTGGATGCCGTACTTTTCTGTACCGTGCAGGGAAACTGCAGGTCTATTATGTAGAAATTACCTGGCAGGAAGGAGGCGTGCCCGCACTGTCCCATACATCTGTATGGGATTTGGATGAAATCAGGCTGACAGAAAAAGGGTATTTTATCTATACCAATACGATTAAGATATCACATGGAAACTTGCGGGAATATTATAGGATTAAGCCATTGGCCGAGGACTGCAGGGAACTTACTGAAAAATATATATCTGGCTTAAGCTATATTGATTATAATCTGCTGACCACTGACTGGAGCAGCAGTAATGTGGAAGAAGTTATAATGGATACCATGTTTGGGGATATTTATCATATGCATACGGGAGAATATCTGAAAGTATATGGGGGAAGAGTTGACGCGGCAATATTTGAAGAGATTATGACAATATATTTTCCGGTGACGGCAGAGCAGCTCCATCATTGCTGCGGGTATGATGCGGATAGCAATACTTATGAATGCGATTTGTTTTCAGCCAGGCCACATGCACCATTCGGTGAAGTAGTAGATTACACGGAAAATGAGGATGGTACACTTACTCTTTTTGTGGACGGCGTATGGCCGGATTATAATTCAGATTATGCATTTACTAATCAAGTTGTTATACAGCCATATGAAGACGGTACATTCTGCTACTTGTCAAATGTTATAGAGCGGAAGGAGATGGAGATTCCAGTCATAAAATAAACTTCCTTTAGAAGTTCGATTTAAAAAGTGTATGTTTTTAATACTATTGCGTGCTAAATGATACATTTTCAAATATAATGAAATAAAAAGTAGAGGAGTTGGTTGGTATGAAAACGATAAGTATTATACCATTTATTGTTTCCGCACCGGTGAAAGTGAAAAATACAAGTGAGCGTGATAAATTGACAGCATTTGCAAGGTTGAAAGCATCCAGAAAATTATTTTCTGAATCTATAGAATATGATGTGGAAAGAGAGGAGGCTATGAATGAAAAACATGGATTTGTTTTCATAACAGCATTTGGCAAAAATGGTGCAAAAAAACAGGAAACCTTTTTAGATTTCCTGCTTTCTAACTGCTTAAAATAGCGCTGGTAACGTTTGGCTGGTAGCTTTCGCTTTCTATACTCCACACGGACTCAAAGATTTGCGCCTTTGTGAATACCCGCCCCGGACTGGCGGCAAGGTAGCAGAGTGTGCCGTATTCCAAACGTGTGAGGTTTATGCCTGCCCCGGCGGCTGTATGGCTTCCTTCACCTTGTTATATCCCATAATAATGCTGAATGGCATGAGCGACATATTCAGAGCAACCTTTTCCAAACTGGTTATCAGTTGCTTCTGCAAGTTTTTCGCCCTGCAAATATTCTTTTGCCAAATCGAGCAGGATATTTCTTGCATTATCAAGCGAAAACATTGTTTTGTAATTCTCTGCAAGCATTTCAACAGCAGAATGTGCCATATCCATATTACCAGTTTCTTTTGCAGTCATAAACTGTTTATAGATTTTTGCATTTTCCTTTTGTTCTTGCTTTATTTCTTCGTTATTCCCGGTTGACTGCATGACCGATTCTATTATCTTTTCCTTGCTGCCATACCACTTTAATAAGTCTGCGGTAGCCTGCTCATTGGCAAAGCCGGAAACCAAATGCTCTTTGTACTTTTCCATGCTCCCGTATTTTTGCACCTGTTCATCAAGGCTTTCTTTTGACATACATTCCAAAGTATGGTTTACCATCTTCTGTACTTCTTCATTGCTAAACGCTCCAAAACTCATAGTATTAACTCCTTTCATTACGTCCGTTATTAACTCAATAATTCCATTTAACCGATTTCGTTTCTGTTCTAATAAAGATTTCTGAGCTAATAAAGCCTGTTCTTTATCATAATTGGGGTTATCCATGATTTTTTTAATGTCTGTCAATGGAATTTCCAATTCTCTAAAGAACATAATTTCCTGCAACTTTTCTAATGCTTTGTTGTCATAGAGCCGATAACCAGCTTCCGTTAATTCCGTTGGCTTTAATAGACCGATTTCGTCATAATATCTCAACGTCCTTATACTTACTCCGGTTATCTCCGACACATCCTTTACGGTTTTCATTATTTCCTCCTTTCGATTCAATCGTAAACCATTACGCTACGAGAGAGTCAATACTAAAAAAAATTTTTGTGTTTTGTCACTGACAATAATAACATACTAAGTTTGAAGTGATGCCTAGTGGTTGTTCTGTTAGGAAGGAATTATAGATAAACTTTAATTGACAATTTGTCAGTGGCGTGCTATCCTAATGCATAGGGAGGTATCCTATTATGCGTGATGTGAAAGAGCCAGAGGTTCGCAGGGCTGAAATCATGGATGCAGCAATCAAGTTGTTTACCGCAAAGGGTTATTTGAATACAAGGACACAGGACATCATTGATGAGGTGAAAATATCCCGTGGGCTTCTCTATTACCACTTTAAGAACAAGGAGGATATTTTATACTGCATCATCAATAGATATTCCGAACCATTGCTGCGGCAGTTGGAGCATCTGACATATGACGAAAGTAAAAGTGCGCTTGAAAAAATTCGATCTTTTGTTACAATGACCACTATCTCAGATAAAGATATTACAGTCGAAAATTCAGTCCTTCAGGAAGCAGTCAACCTGGAGGAAAACCGTTACATGTTGGATCGGTTTTACCACAGATTATGTAGCTGTGTGATAGAATATTTTGCATATATTCTTGAGCAGGGAAATGAGGAGAATCTATTTCATGTGGATTCTCCGAAGGAAACGGCCTCATTTTTAATGACAGGATACATTTTCGTATCCAATGACGTTAAGCTTGCCGGCCAGGACAAAGGACAATTAGAGAGCTATTTAGAGACATATAAAGTATTGTTGGAAAGAGCATTGAATCCCCAAATACCGCTTTTTTCATAAAATCAGAATGAGAGTTTGCAGAATGACAATCTCATTCTAATTTTTCACACAACAACTGACAAAATGTCAGTTTTCGTCCGATGGGTTATGCTATCGGTTATTTTTGAAATATTAACTGACGAAATGTCAGTGAAGGAGGACATATCAATGTTGAAAATTGAACACCTTACAAAGACTTATCCAAACGGAAAAAAGGCTGTTGATGATCTATCCCTGTCGATACGGGAAGGGGATATCTATGGATTTATCGGTGCAAATGGAGCCGGGAAAACCTCTACGATAAAAGCTGTGGTCGGTATCCATGAATTTGACCAGGGGGAAATCTACATCAATGGCAAATCTATCCGCACAGATCCGCTGCAGTGTAAAAAAGTACTGGCTTACATTCCGGATAATCCGGATTTATATGAACATTTGACAGGATATCAGTACATTAACTTTATTGCGGATATTTATGATGTGGAACTATCTGAACGAAAGCAGCAGATTGAGAAATATGCTGAACTTTTTGAGATGAGTTCCAGCCTGGGAAATGTAATTGCATCTTATTCCCATGGGATGAAACAACGGACGGCTATTATTGCTGCCCTGGTTCATAAGCCAAAGCTTCTGATTTTAGATGAACCTTTTGTCGGACTCGATCCCAAAGGGGCATGGCATCTGAAGCAGACCATGCAAGAGCTTGTGCAGAATGGGGGTGCAATTTTCTTTTCTACCCATGTTTTGGATGTTGCAGAAAAACTTTGCAATAAAATTGCCATTATTAAACGGGGAGAGCTGATAACATCCGGGAATATAGAAACAGTCAGGGGGAACGATTCTCTGGAATCTGTTTTTATGGAGGTGCAGGGTCATGAATAAAACAATGCTTCTGTTAAAAACACAGATATATAATTATTTCTCATTAAACGAGCTATTTCATTCCGAAAAGCGAAGAAGCAATTTTGCCTTTATCACAGCAGTTGGGATATTTACATTATTGGCCTTATTGAGCGGTTATAATGTAATGACAGCGCTTGCGCTTGCAAAGATGGGGCAGGCGCAGTTAATTCCGGCCTACATGGTGTCCGTTTCCAGCTTTATTATCCTTGTATTTACTGTGCTGCGTTCAAACGGCATACTTTTTGGCAGCAGGGATTATGAGTTGCTTTCTTCCCTGCCGGTCCGGGCAAAGGAAATCATCAGTAGTAAATTTGGGTTTCTTTATCTGTTGAATTTCTTGTTAGGGATTCTCTTCATGCTCCCGGCAGGGATTATATGGCAGATTTATGCGTCGGCTCATCTGCTGTTCTTTTTCATGTACCTGGTATCTGCCGTTTTTGTGCCTTTTGTGCCGATGTGCATTGCCTCTTTGATCGGGATTCTGGTTACGGCTGTATCTTCTAAATTCCGAAGGAAAAACATAGTTTCTCTTGTTTTTTCATTTGCAGTTTTAGGAGGCTTGCTGGGGATTGGGATCTACAGTATGCAGACGGGTGCTTCTGGCGGCAGTTTAGGAGTCATCCTCATGGAACAAGTCAGCAGGCTGTATCCCCTATCGGCATGGTTCCGGTATACGGGTTACTCTTCATTAGCTGGGAATGTCGGGTTCTGGAGTTTATCGGTTTTGGTTTTCTGTATATTTGTTAAAATTGTAGAGTGCCGTTATGTGAGGCTGAATTCTTATGTTTTGCAATACCACACAGCCTCCCCAGGAAGGAGCGCCAATCTCAAGAAGCATTCTGTATTTACAGCTGTGTATCTAAAAGAGATGGGACGTTATTTTAGTTCCTATCTTTGGGTGTTGAATACAAGTCTGGGAGTTGTCCTTCTTTGTGTGATCAGTTTGGCT
>Ga0137308_100604_pt1 | contig 53548 bp, 52 predicted proteins | sample Inofrocosms_June_FD_97181 | JGI IMG/M metagenome (GOLD analysis project Ga0137308, IMG submission 97181) | Mouse cecal microbial communities from Vienna, Austria - N-Acetylneuraminic and N-Acetylglucosamine D2O microcosms_June | ecosystem: Host-associated > Mammals > Digestive system > Large...
TCAATGGAAAGAAAGAGCGGCAGTCCTTTCAGCTGTTCAGGCACCGCCCTCGGAGTTTTGGATACCGCCATTTCCCTCCAGGATCCATGGTTCAGCCTGTCAGTCTTAATCGTATAGTAATACGTATTCAGCGATATGTCTGAAAGTCTTGAGAGAACATGCCTATGCGCAAAATGTACAGACCGAAAGATATTCGGCGCTAGTATGGAGATAATGAGAAAGAATAGCTTCCTGGCAGTAGGCTTGTCACATCCAAAAAATATTCATTAAAATAAGATTTCAGTCTGTCTAGGACAGAGTTTTTCATGTATAATAGACGGTAGATACAAACGCATCTTTTTCGTATGGTTTTGTTTGATGCTTTAATTAAACAATAAAGAACATTCGTTTGCATCTTCGTTTTTTGAAAAGTTGTAAACTGGTGGAATAATATCTAATCCATTTTAAACAGATTTTGCATTGACAGATATTATGTAAGTGAGAAAGTGTCGAGAAAAAAGGAGAGAACACAGTATGGAAATTTTAGTAGTGGGCGGTACAAAATATTTTGGAATTCCGATGGTACAGAAATTGATAGAACAGGGGCATAAAATTACTATAGCAACCAGGCAGAAGATGCAGGATTGCTTTGGCGAGCATGTTGAAAGAATTAAAATTGAAAGAACCGATCTTGAATCGTTAAAAAATGCCTTTTCTGGAAGAATATTTGATGTTGTGATTGATAAGTTAGCTTATTGTTCCAATGATATTAAATATATAATGGAGGCTGTTTGCTTCGATAAGTATATACACATGTCTAGTACTGCAATTTATCAACCCAAAGTGGTAGATACTCGAGAAGAATTGTTTGATGGATTGAATAAGAAACTTGTTTGGTGCAATAGGTCAGATTTTTCTTATGATGAAATTAAGAGACAGGCTGAATGTGCATTATGGCAAGAGTACAGAGATAGAAACTGGATTGCGGTTAGATATCCGTTTGTTACAAGTAAAGGTGACTATACAAAAAGGCTATTGTTTTACATCGAACATGCAATTAAAGGCATACCCATGAATATTGACAATGTGGATAGTCGGATGAGTTTGATTCATGCAAGGGAAGCCGGTGAGTTCTTAGCATATCTTGTCGACAAGGATTTTAAGGGAGCAATAAATGGGTGCTCTGATAATACTGTGTCTATTAGAGAGATTCTTAATTATGTGGAAACTAAAACAGGGAAGAAGTCAATTATCCATTCATTAGGTGATACTGCACCATATAATGGTGAACCAGACCACTGTATAAACACTGATAAAGCGAAAAAGTTGGGTTATCAATTCTCAAATTTGAATGATTGGTTATGGGATTTGGTAGACTATTATATTGATATAGCGACTATGATTGTGTGATGAGAGCATCTATGTACAAGTTTAGATTTGTTTCATCGGAATTAAAAGATGATGTGAAAAAGTATTTGGACATCAATGAAGATGAATTCGGCGGATTGAGAGGAAGTCCCGTAGCTTCTGAATTATCTGCCTTGTCTGGAGGGTCAGATAAAGGGCAAGGAACAGACAATGCTCAGCTGGATGTTCTGGAGAGCTTGATCCAATACCGGGAGAATCTGCAATGATATTTTGTGATCAATCTGGACTCGAACACTACTAGACATTGGGTGGGGAGCGAATATAATGAGCACTACTTGGTATGTCCCTGTCTTGCGGTTCAGGGTGTGGACTGCCTTCTTTGCCTGTCTGTCATTGGAGGTATATTTCTCCAGATATCTGGGGTAGAACTGCCGCAGGACATCCTGAACAGTCGGCCTATTTGCCATCGTTGCAGCCCTCCAACCCGTCTTTTTTCAAACGTGTCAGACGGGCTCCTGATCCTCATGATAGCCTTTGATGTCATCTGTAGGTATTTTATGGAAAACTTGTCATAATGTGCACGACAGATTATAATTGCAAAAGCAAATTCTATAAATAGAATCCATATAGATTCAGGACTATAATTCATAACTGGATAAATTATAGCATTCTGGTGATATGTCAAGAACTTTTTGAAAAAGATTTTGATATGTTTTACAGAAAAAAGGGTAACTTTAACAGACCTTCGGTATGTTTCGCGCAAAACCAAATGTCAGTTCGACTCAATATTATATTCGGTGTCCAGCTTTTCGCCGGTGTACAGTTGGTTTTTGGCCAGCAATCCAAAAACGAGTCGTACAAGTTTACGAGATGTAAGCGCGAGTGCTCTTTTGTGCTGATGTTTGGTTACCTCAGCATATTTTCTGGCATAGAAATCAGCATATTCAGGGATGTGTTTCCTGACGCTGTTTGCCGCTTCGCCAAGATAATAGCGAAGATAGGGATTTCCGGCTTTCGATATTTGGTTGTCCTCGGAAGTGAAATCACCGGAATCACCCTTAGGCCAGTAAAGCCCGGCATATTTGGCAAGGGCATCGGACGAATGAAACGCGGTTATATCGCCTATTTCTGATAAAATCCCGGATGCCCATACCGGACCTATCCCGGGTATGGACTGAAGGATGATCAGGGCGTTAGGGTTCATTCCGTTGATGCATTTCTCAATCGCCTGTTCTATCAGCCTGATCTCTTTCTGATAGGCATGAATACAGTTAAACGAGCTTGCCAGTGATATGTTCAGCGGTTCGTACATGCATTTGTCTAACCGGTAGGAATCCCTGGCTGCTTTCCGCAGCAGGCCGGAGGTTTTGGATATGTCAGAAATGCGGTTCCTGCTCTTTTGGGCAAGAAAGGCAAGCAGTTCTTCCTCTGGCATATCAATGATCTCCTGTGGTGACAGAAATTCCGTCAGCACAGCTGAGGATGTGGCACCATAGAGACTGCCCAAAGGCTTATCATCACCTTCAAGGAGCTGAAGCTCACTGAACTTCAGGTAAAGATTAGAGACCATATAGGTCTTCTCCCTGGTGATGCACTCTGAAAGGTGCATGCGGTGCCTTGTAAGGCGTTTCAGGGCTATGAACTGCCCGCCGCGCCATGGCTCCAGTTTTTTTGTACGGCCTACCCTGCCAAAGTCCGCAATAAGATACGCATCTGTGGGATCGGTCTTTTCCATCCCGATATAGGACTTTCGGTAATTGGAAGTGGCCTTTGGGTTTACACAGAAGACATAAGGCCTGTAGGGCATAAGAACCTCGCTGGCCGACAGGAAATTTGAAATATGCACGCTGTATACAGAGGTGGATTCCAGCACGATAAGAAGCGTGTCCAGGTTTTTATGCTTCTGCATACACTCCGCAATCATATTCACAAGCTTATCGGCACCCGGCTGATTATTGCCAAACGATGATGAGATGTATCTGTTTTCCTCAAAGTCCATGGCATAGACAGCGTTGGTCTTTGAGCTTACATCAATACCTACAAACAAGGTGGACATATAGTTGATCTTTAACATGATATCACCTCCATTCTGGTCGGGATTTGTGAAGCCTGAAGCAAAAGGTTTATCCTGTGCTGCATACGGTGACCGAAACCTCGCGCAATGAGCATGCACCCAGTCAGCCATTTTTGCTGGGGCTAACGGCTGGGGATGAAAATTCTGTGTCAGCGGAATGTGCCGTATGTGCCAGGCTGAATGCTTTCGAAGCAGTCTCGGATTAAGCCGGCTGAAAGGAGGAACAGCAGTGCCTTCGGACATCAGACTCTGTCTGATATCATACCACAGGATAAACGATTATGAAACTGGGTTGTATAGGTGATGAAAGGGTGGGAGGTGAACCCTCCTGAATACCTTCACCTATATCAAATAAGAAAGGATTATCAAAGTAACTGTTGACAGTATAGATGGGACAGGACGGGGAAGATTCTCCTTCTGAATTATCCTTCATCTATATCACAAAAAAGAATAAGTCCATAGCCTGTTTTGATTGGCTATAAACTTATTATACGAGGAGGTATGAATTGTACTGGTTAAAATTATAACACCACTTTACAAGTTTTTGTTAGAAAATTGCTTAAATCTATAATCTCGGGTTCCCGAGCGGCATTGATGATAACAGTTTTACCCCTAGCTTTGGAGGCGGCTAACATAATATTGCATGTTGCACCTACACTAGGATATTTTAAATAAATATTCTGCCCCTCCAATCTGTTAGTTACGTTTGCTCGAATAGCATTATCAGCAATATCAAAATGAACCCCCATTTTTTGGAGTGCTGAGATATGGATGTCAATTGGGCGGTTCCCGATTTTGTCTCCTCCAGGTAGACCACAGTTAATTTCTCCTGTGCTAGCTATGAGGACACCCCAAAAATACAAGGATGCTCTTAATTTTGTTGTCATTGTAGATGGTATAGTGCAGTTAGTAAAAAAGCCATTAATAATACATATAGGTTACTTACGGAGGGATTATTGATGGTTTTAAAAAAGTATAGTAGTATATACTAAAATACATAAAAAGTTAGATTACCATCGGTTTCCTTGAAAATGTAAATAAATTAACTTGCTGTGCTAATTCTTTATATGTATACCAAAAGCGTCCGAAAGCGCAAAGATACCCTATACCTGAAAAGCAACTGCTTTAATGCTTTCAGATTTAGAAGACAAGCCGCTTTATCGGAGCAAGTTCACAGGCCTTGCCAAAGATGCTGTTCAATACCATGCACAAGTTGTATGTAAGGACTTTGTTCGCAAGACGTGTGCACAGCCCTCGGAAGCTTTTGGCAAGCACATGTTTAGCGTTCAACTACCTGGCCAGCTGGGAGAATACGGTCTCCCCACATCTCTGTAGCCTGAATATTAGCTGTCGTAAAGGCTCGGATTAGTCCGTCCTGCTGTTGGAGCGCCTGAGCGCCACGTGGCATATCCCCTGTCCTGACATGTCCTCTGCCAGGGTCTCGCCGACATAGCCCTTGTCCCCCGGCACCACTAGGACATGCTGCCCATCGACCAGGTCATGCAGTCTCTCCCTGCATCGGGCGTGGCCTCGAATGCAGTGGCATATTCCTCCAGGGTGAACATGGCATGGATTTTCTAGCCGAAGTAGGTCTCCTTTTTGGACGGGCATCTTCCATAGTCAGCCCCAATGCCGCGGAAAAAGCGGCAGTAGCGGGCTCTTCCGAACTTGCAGACGGCAAGAGGGGAGTTGTCCGTGACGAAGAACCTACTGCACAGCATTATGAACGCGGAGGAGAGTTTCTACTGCAGCAGTTCCGCCGTCTGGAGCAGGATTCACCTTGTCCTGTTGAAGCGGCTTCTGTGTCATAGGTTCGGAAAAAGGTGCCTGTAGTTCCTCTTCACGAAAGAATACCATGCGTTTTCGGAATCGATTCCGGCCAGTTCGCCGCATAGGCTGATGGTAATGATTTCAGGATTCGCCAGCTTGGCATCCAGGACATGCCGATATTGGACTACTTCCAGCAGTGCATAGCGGCGGTACAACTCATCGACCCAACGTAAAATAAAATCTTCAAAAGTTGTCAGTACTGTGGTATCATTAGTATGGAGTTTCAATATGATGATGTCTTCTTTCATAATTTTGTGTCGATACAAATAGGATGGCACATATTGTTGAAGCTTTTTATAGTTTATTTAGATAAGGAGAAGTCGTATCGCTACAAAAAGGATTTTTAGGAGATTGGTGTAGCAATCGAAAATAATTGATATAGGATATCTGATTTTAGCTGCATTTTGCTTGAATGTTAAGGAATGGAGAAGATACAGAATATGGATTTTTACCGAGGTAGGAGAGTGCTTATAACAGGGCATACAGGATTTAAAGGTACATGGTTGGCTAAAATCCTAATTAATAGTGGAACTAAAGTGATTGGATTTTCAAGAGGGTCAAAAAAAGAACTCAGCTTGTTTGAATTATCGGGAATCAAAGACAAAATAGTTCATATTGAGGGAGATATACGAGATCTGGAACTATTAAAACAGGTATTTGAAAGTTGGAACCCAGAAATTGTTTTTCATCTGGCTGCGCAACCAATTGTAGGGGAGAGTTATAAGAATCCTGTAAATACATTTGAGACCAATGTTATGGGAACTGTAAATATAATGGAGTGCGTGAGACTGTATCCATGTGTTAAATCAGTGTTGAATGTTACTACGGATAAAGTATACCTAAATAATGAGTGGATGTGGGGATATAGGGAAAATGAGCCGTTAGATGGATATGAACCTTATTCCAATTCAAAATCTTGTTCTGAATTGGTAACTCATTGTTATAAAAATAGTTTCTTTGCAGACGGACGGGTTACTGTTTCGACAGCAAGGGCAGGGAACGTAATAGGAGGTGGAGATTTTTCAAAGAATCGAATTATTCCCGATTGTGTGAAAGCGGCTAAAAACGGAGAAGCGATAGAGGTCAGAAATCCTAATTCCATACGCCCCTACCAACATGTGATTGAAGCGTTAATGATTTATCTTAAAATTGCTGAGAAGCAATATGGGAATAAGGAATACGAAGGCTGCTACAATGTTGGACCGGATGAATGCGTTACAACAGGAGAACTCGTTAATATCTTTTGTAAATGTTGGGGAGAAGGTATTTCCTGGACTACTGCGGATACAAATAATATAGGTCATGAGGCAGAGTGCTTAAAACTGGATTGCAGCAAAATCAAATCTATTTTCGGATGGAAGCAGTGCTGGAATGTTGAAGAGTGCATAAAAAGAATATGTGAATTCAGTAAAATAATGTTTGCCGGAGGGGATATTTCCGCTGAAATGGATAAAGAAATCGCAGATTTTATGGAAGATGAAAGAAGAAAGGTTAAATATGAACGCAGGATGTGGTTTGAATGAAATTTGAAATAGAGTTACAAAAGCACGAGACATACAACTGTTTTGATGAAAATATTGTTTCAATTATCTGCCAATGCTATAAAAAGGATATGGGTATTTATTTTCTGAATGATTTCGGCTTTAACAAAAGTGCATCATGTGACATAAATGATCAGTTTAAAGTATCCACAAGTTGCGGAATAAGTAAGGCACTGCTTGAAAATTTCCTGAAAATACGGATTGAATATTTTAGGAAAGAAAGATTTAGCTGTGATGAGTTCCGAGATTTATTGTTGCAAGAAATTGAAAATAAAGGATTGTTTGGAATATCGATGGATGCTTATTACTGTCCGTGGAATGAAAACTACTTTGGAGTTGTTCATATGCAGCATTATTCAATGATTATTCATGCAGATGAGGATAAATGTGTGTGTGTGGATCCATATTTTAATTTGGAACAGCAAGTTATATCGGTTCGGGAATTGTATGACATTATAGAAGGTGTGTTAATATTCAATATTGACGAACAGAAAATTGACTATAAGATGGTAGGACAGATTTGCCGGAGAGAACTTCTAAATCAGAAATCAAAAAGGAAAGAAGAAATAGTTAAATTCGCTGAATTAATATCAAGTCAAAATGTTGAAAAGATGTATCAAAGTGTGAATGGAGATATAAATACAAGTGGGTTGATATTTTCAATTAATAGCATTTACAAGGCGAGATGTAATTATCGCGATTCTCTGTGTTTATATGGTAATAAAATAGGGTTTGATTCTGACATAGCTGAAAAAATATCCGTATTATGTCAAAAATGGGAAAAAGTTCAGGGACTGTGCATAATGGCAATTTATAGAAAGAAGGATAAGTGTTTGTCCGCAGCATCCGACGCACTATATGATATTGCGGAGAAAGAAGAAGAAATAATTAATTGTATCTGTTCATGAAAAATAGTATTTATGCTTAATGATGGATAGGAAAGGAGAGTACTGAATGCAGAGGGAAGATGAAGATAGGTTTCTTTCTTCATACGAGAAACTGAAAACGCATAAGGATATTTTTATGTTTATTTCAGCAAGGGGCTGTTACATTTTGCTTTGGAATCGGTAAGGCGGGTACCCGCGGATGTTAATTTAGTAATTATTACAGCAGGAGTTGATCAGGACGAAAAAGACATCATTGAAAAATATATAGGAAGAGAAGTGATTTATCTGGAGAATGTTTACCCGGATATGAGCATTTGGGAGATACTTTTTAGATATAACAAATACAGTTTTGGCTGGCTGGACGTTGACTGTTTTGTTTTTGATTCCTCATTGTTTAAGGATTTATCTGATTTGAATGATGGAGTCGGAGTAAATACAGTCTGGGCTGGCCGGTTTTCCAGATATCAAATTGAAGATTGGCTGGGAAATACATTTTTTGCATTTTATAACAAGAGAGCAATGAATGAGATTTTCGACAAGTATGGATTTATATCACCAAGAATAGCAAGATTTCCAGATAAAGATTTGAACTATTTGGATAAAGAGTGTTATGTAGATATTTCCGAGGAGCAAATCGAACTGCTGAAAGATAAATTTCCGCTTTTTAAGGAAAACGAGCGCGGTTATTTTGATACAACACATTTATATCAAATCTATATATTGATGAATGGTATGAAAATTGGCAGAGTAAGAAATGTAGACTCGTTGAAAGAGTACTACTTTAACGGAGCCCTTCATCTGGGAGGTTGCAATCGAATACATGTGTATAGATTGGATAATCCAAAAACAAATATGGTTTTCAAATTTAATATGAGATTTTCATATTTACTGTTGAAAAAGTATTTACCGATATTACCGGAATATTATAGGGAAATATATAAAGTATTTACTAAAACATTAAAAGACAACGGTATTTGTGCGGATGTTGAGAATTTAAGAAGCAGCATATCCAGATATATGAAAAAAATAAGATGGATTTCGAAATGATGAATTTTGAGGAGGTTAAACCGAATGAATACAGAAGTGATAAAATGGTTACCAAATGAAAAGGCATTAGTTGTTTGGGAAGGGAAAAAATATGATTATCAGTATATTTGTAAAAGGGTGTTATGTATTGCGCAGGAATTGAATAAGACTGCCGGAGCAGGAAAGAATGTTGGAATATACATGAAACGATGTCCGGATGTAATGTTTTCCATGCTGGCCTCTTTGATTTCTGGAAATGTTTATGTGCCAATTGATACGATTATGCCGCAAGAGAGAGTGGATTACATTCTTGAGAATGCAGATGTTAAATACATATTGACTAATACAGAGTATAAAGGTATTTTTCCCGGAAAGGAAGTAATCTTAGTAGATAAAATATTTGATAATCCGCAGAACGAAACAGCGGAGTTTGCAGAAAATAAGAATGCATACATTATCTATACATCCGGATCAACAGGTTTGCCGAAGGGAGTTTGTATTTCAAAAGAGAATCTTCGGACATTTATCACCGGAGTGTGTGAGAAAATTGATTTCAAGGAAGGATCTTCCATTGCATGTCTGACGAGTTATTCTTTTGACATCTTTTTCCTTGAAAGTTTAATGGCATTACATGAAGGGTTGGAAGTTTATTTTGCAAATGAACACCAAAAGAACAATCCAGTAGCTGGACTCAAATATTTGGTTGAAAATAATATTGAAATGATTCAAATCACTCCTTCAAGAATCCAACAGTATATTAATTATGATAGTAAAATGGATTTCCTTAAAAATGTTAGAATTCTGATGGTTGGCGGAGAAGAAATGCCCAAGGCGCTGCTCAGCAAGCTACAGAGTGGGGCCGGAGGATGTAGGATTTACAATATGTATGGGCCTACAGAAACTACAATATGGTCAGCAATTGGAGATGTGACATCTAGTCAGGAAGTTCATGCCGGAGAGGCATTAAAAGATACAGAATTATTTATTATTGATGAAGAGATGAAGGTGTGTGGAGCGGGTGTCAAAGGCGAATTGTGCATTTCGGGAAAGTTATTATCAAAAGGATATTACAATAACGAAGAAATGACAAATAAAAAATTCATTACAATGAATAATAAAAGAGTTTATTGTACAGGTGACATAGCACATATTTCTGAAGACAATAAATTGTATATCCATGGAAGAATAGATAATCAGGTGAAAATTCGAGGATACAGAATTGAAGTTAATGAAATAGAAAATGCCATTCGAAATGTAGGAATGGTTGATAATGTTGCTGTATTGGCAATGGATGTGAACGAGGGTGAAAATAAGAGGCTTGTTGCGTTTTACGCTGCCAAAGAGGAACAACTGGATATCAAGGAACTGAAGACTTCATTAATGAAATTTTTACCGCAGTATATGATTCCGGAGCAGTTATATAAAATGGAAGAATTTCCATTAACCGCATCGGGGAAAATTGATAGAAATAAAGTTATTATTGAGTATCTGCACATACAAAATGCGGAGGCAAATACTCATAAAGAAGATGAAGAGTTAGGTGAAATTGAGAAAAGAGTTATTGAGATTATTAAAAAAAATGTTAAGAATAAAAATGTTTATGTTAACAAAGAATCTGATTTGGCGGCCATAGGTGTGGATTCCATTAGTTTCGTAAAGATTATTGTTGATATTGAGTGTGAATTTGATGTGGAATTTGATGTGGAAGAATTATTCGATTCTCAGACAAAGCTGAGAACAATCGGGGATTGGATAGAGTTTATTAAAAAAATTGTCGGTAGCTGAAGAATGATTAAAATGGAGCAGAGAATTCTATGGACGGAAAGTATGAAGATACACAAAATTACAGGATGGAAGTAGTAAAAAAACAGTGGGACATTATCTGCCTTGTTTCAGAATTGTTTAGAAAAAGCAATATTGAATATCACTTTGATGCTTCGACGGCGGCATTTATCCATGGAGTTAATTTTGAGATGTCCGATATAGATGTGGTTATTATACATGATTGTATGGATCGGGTATCGGAATTATTGAAACCGTTATTTGTTTTGACGGAACAGGAATATATGCCAAAGCATAATTTGGATTTCTTTTTCGCGATAAAAGATGGAATAAAGCTTCATTGTCTATTTTATCGGGATACGCAGTGTGAGTATTCAACATTTTATAGTGATGTAGAAATCGTAATACATGATGGGAAGAAGATATATACCAAGACATTTGATTTTTATTTAAAACAAAAGAAGATAAAGCATTATTTAAATAAAATCGGCGAAAAAAAGAAAAGTGTGGAGAAATAAAGTGGCATTTTATGTAGAGGGTAGCAATTTGATTATTGATGCCTGCTCCGAAAAGTGTATTCTTAAAAAGTTTGAAAAATTACGGCGTAAATTTAAACTTGAATTTGCGGGAGCAAGCAAGACATGCACAAAAGGAATTAGAATAGATAATAGTTTTATTGTGCAGAAAGAGGCTGAATCGTGGGATGGTAATCATCACGATTTTGGAGTTACAGTGAAACGGGAGGAGGTAGTGAAAAGTAATGCTGTCCTGAGCAAAATTCGATATCTCAATCATTGTAATTTGTTGAAGATTAAGGATATTTGTCAGTGCTGTGTTGAATTAGAGTATATAGATGGTTATATTTTGAATACCAAAAAGGGCAGCTGGATAATGGGAGAACGTGCCTACGAGAAGGACTATCTTGATATCTGTTCACCGCATCAATTCATTAATCTGACAAGAAAAATCTTAGATGTAATAATCCTGCTGCATCAAAACGGAATATGTCATACAGATGTAATGGATCATAATATTATGATTAGAAAATCTGATAATGTTCCTGTTCTGATTGATTTGATTGGTGCTATGCCGCACAGAGAGGAATTGGAAAAACTGGATAAAAGAGTGTTCCTGGAGCATGTAGTAGCAGATGCATGTAATAGATTGAATATTTCTATTTCAGATAAAATTAAAATGCTGATAGATAATCATGGAAATTATGATTTAATTTTATTGAATGATTATTTAAAAGAATTAGAAGATAGCCTGGATGGATAGAGAGGGTACAGGAATGAAATGTTTTTTGTATACACTGAAAGAAGTGTATGGAAGAGGTAAAAAGAATTGTTTTTTGTATATGTTATTTAGCTATTTGCTAATCTTTATTTCTGTTTTGCAGCTGGTACTGACACAGAGATTAGTTAATTATTTTACAATCTATGAAGAAAATATGGCGAGTCAGATTGGATATTGCATAGGAAGCTTAATTGCTATTTTATATGTTGAAGGTTTTATGACTTCATTAAAAGGAATGTGTCTGTCACATCTGAAGGAAAAAGGAATTTCTGAAGATGAAAATATTATTCTGAAAAAGTCATGTAACCTTTCTATTTTGGATTTGGATAATCCTGAAGCCAAAAATTTAAGAGAAAATGCGAAAAGATTCAGTATTTTTGATGCAATGAACAGTTATGTGGATTTTTCGACAGCCGTAATTAGAATAGTGATTTTCGGAATCATAATGATTTATTATAAGTGTATTTTGCTGATTCCGGCAATTATAGTTGTCTTGGTAATTAAGGCAAAACTCCAGAAGAAAGGAGACAACAGGGTTGAAAAGGTAAATATTTCGCAAACCGAAAGTAATCGTATCAGGGATTATATCTATAAATTGCTTGTTACACCGGAATCTCTGCAGGAAATAAGAATTCTGAAGAATGCCAAGTATCTGAATGATAAAAGAGCAGATATATATACCCAAAATTATAATGAAAAAATAAAAGTAATCAAAGACAGTGAATTAAGAATTTTCATTATCAGCAGCATTACAACTGCATGTAATATTCTTTCAATTTGTTTGCTTGTAGTATTGAGCGCATATTATGGAATAACATCAGGCGGTTACGTTTTGCTAATGCAGATTGTAGCACAGATGTATGGATTAATACCTTCCGTAACACAGGGATACGGTACAGTCCATGCGTTATCAACAAGATTTGAAAAGTATATGGAATATATTAATTTCAAAGAAAATCCGGAAGCTTCAAACGAAAAAATTTTGGATGCACCGGTTGGAGTGACAATACACAATCTTTCATTCAGGTATCTTAATGTGGAAAGAGATGCGATAATTGACATCAGCATAGAAATCAAGCCAGGAGAAAAAATAGCGCTGGTTGGTGAGAATGGATCCGGTAAATCAACTTTGGTTAAGTTGATTTTAGGAATATATACTCCTTCTTCTGGAGAGATTACATGGTCTTATGGTGATAAAAAGTCAGAAAAACCAATCAATTCTTTGTTCAAGGTTGTTTTCCAGGATTTTGTAAGATTGTGGAGACCAATCAGGGAAAATATCGCTATGGGTGATATTGAAAATGTAAATGACAATCAAATGATAACCCGGGCACTTTCGAACTCCGGAAGTGAGGAATTTATTGATCAGATGGATACTTATGTCGGACCGGAGTTTGGCGGCGTGGATTTATCGGGCGGACAATGGCAAAAATTGTCCATAGCTCGATCCTATATGAGAAAGGCTGGTCTGGCGGTATTTGATGAAGCGACATCGGCACTTGATGCGAAAGCGGAATTGCAGCAATATCAATCATTTTTTCAGCAAGGCAAAAAAATTACATCAGTAATTGTGACACATAGATTAGCTTTGACCAGATATGTAGACAGAGTTATAGTTCTGCAAGGCGGAAAAATTATTGAGTCTGGCAATCATGAAGAATTATATAATCTGAATGGCACATACAGAAGTATGTATGATGCACAATCAGCTTTTTACGATCAAAAGAAGGCGGAGAAATAAAAGTGGGAAGAATAAGAAATTTATTTGTGCTGTTATGGCGTATATTTAAGAATATGCCGGTAATCATTATATTTAGTTTGGTGACGCCGTTTGTTTCAGGCGCAATTATGGTGTACATATATACAGCGCAGGCGGATCTAATAAATATAATGGTAGACCACCTGCAGATGGGGGCGTTTAGTGAAATATTTCAAGAGGCCATGCTTCCGTTAGGAATGTATTTATTTGTATCTATTTTTCAGTTGTTTTTGGAATATCTGCAGAAGATCTTTTCGGCAATGTTAAATACAAAAGCAACAAATTTAATTCAATCAGAGATTATAGAAATTTGCAATGATGTTGATTTTGAGGAATTAAGCAGTAAAGAGTTTAGTAATAAACTGCAAAGAGCAAATAGTGCTTTGGGTGAGGATTTCATTATTATTTTCAATTCACTAATGCAGAGTATTACAATCTTTAGTACCGTAATCAGTTTGGTTTTATTAGCATTAAAGAATCATTACAGTATAGTGGCAATCGTCATTTCATTAATGATTATTGTAAATATTATTATTAAATTCTATACAGAAGTAAAGGTGGTTCAGCTGGGAAAGACATTGACATTTGATGGAAGAGTGGCAGATTACATGTCCAATATGTTGTATACATCTCAGATGATAAGAGAATCTCGAATCTATGGCTGTACTAATTATTTTCATGATATTTGGCATAAAAAGATTCAATATCAGAACAAAATAAGATACAATGCCAGAAGAACTGAAATAAAAACAGGTATTTTAGTAACATTCATTCAGACTACGGCGATACTGCTTATTCTTATAAATATGATTGATAGTATGAAAAATCATGCGCAGAATGCCTCTATTGGTGTTATGTCCATATTGATTATCGGAATACTGCAAAGTAGTTATAGAATACTTACTTTGTCTTGGCCTTTGGGACAGCTTTATGTCAGATCTGCAAAGTTATATGAATTGAATGAATTATTGATGTATAAGAAAAAGATCAAAAAGAAAAGAGAAGCAATGGACTGCGAGAGTGTACCCATTAAGCTGGAAGATGTTTCTTTTAATTATCCAAATTCTGATAAACAGATTATTAATAATTTATCTGTAGATATTAAGAAGGGAGAAAAGATTGCCATTGTCGGGGAAAACGGGGCAGGAAAATCTACTTTAATCAAGCTGATTTTGGGACTGTATTCTCCAGTAGAGGGGAAAATAACTTGGGGAGGTTCCGATATTCCTCCGAAAAATATAGCTATTGTTTATCAGAATTTTGTCAAGTATGAAATGACATTACGTGAAAACATAGGCTTTTCCGACATTAAAAAAATGCAGGATGATGACGCAATTCTTAAGGTTGTTGAACAGTGTGGGTTAAAAGATTTGGTAAATGACCTAGGTGGTCTGGATGTGAAACTTGGAAGATTATATGAGAATGGCAGAGAACTGTCAGGGGGTCAATGGCAGCGATTGGCTATTGCCAGAGCATTGTTTTCCGAGAACGAGGTAATTGTTTTTGACGAGCCTACTGCAGCGATAGACCCTAATGCAGAATTAGAGATTTATAATATGCTGTTAAAGCTTTGTAAGGATAAAACTGCTATTTTTATTTCACATAGACTTGGATGGGCAAAAAATATGGATAAAATTTTGTTCATTGAAAATGGAAAGATTGCCGAGATGGGAACACATGAGGAGTTAGTGGAAAAAAATGGATTATATTCAGAAATGTATAATATGCAGGCTTCTTGGTATGTTTAAGAATGAGACGGAGAGGACAGGATTATGAGTAAGAAAATGCGGGTAGCTCTTGTAGTATATGAATTAACGATTAATTCATTTGATCATGGAATAGTATATGGAGAGGAGATGGATGCGTGGGGAATTCAAAAGGCGTTTCAAAGAAGACCGGATGTTGAAAGTTGTGATATTCTCACAATAAATCTAATCAGATTTTTGGAACAACGCGGTGAGATGAAAGAGTATGATTTGGCAATTCATTTTGCGGTTCCTACAGTGAAGATAGATAATGCGGTTAACATTCTATTCTTCCAGCAATTTTATGAGTGGGAAAAGCATGATATGGCAAAGCATTTAGAGAATTTTAATTTTGTAATAACTCCTGCTCAGCGCGTAACCGAATGGCATAAGGATGTTATTTATTTTCCTCTTGCTGTTGATATGGATTTCTATAAGCCGGTTGAAAAAGACAGCCGGTTTGCCAATGATATTGTTTTTGTGGGAAATAGAAAAATGCGGGACAAAGAAACATATGATCAGTTTTTGAAACCTGCATTTGAATATGACCTGGCTATATATGGAGCAGAATGGAATGTGCCGGGTTTTGAAGAATATCAAAAATATTATAAAGGCATGTTGCCCTATGATGATGCTGCAAAGGTATATTCCTCAGCGCGTATTTCATTGTGTATACATAACAAAGAATATGTAGATAAGTTTTTATTGGTTACTACCAGAGGATTCCATTCAATCAGCTGCGAAGGATTTGTAATATCAGATACTATTTCTGAAATGATGAATCTTCTGCCCGATGGAAAAGGAGTTATTTATACAGACGGGTATGAGGATTTAAAAAAGAAAATCGAATACTATCTTCAGCATGAGGATGAAAGAAAAGATATATCAAAAGCCGGATATGAATGGATTAAGAAATATCATACATGGGATGTAAGAGTTGATAAACTGTTAAAAGATATTAAGTTTAGTGTGAAAATGGATTAGCAAAGATGGAGAAGGAAGAAAAAGTATCAGTGAAACTATCTTTCATAGTAACTGTCATCGAAAGAGATTTTGAAGATTTATTGCGATTGATTGAAAGTTACAAGGACTTAACAGAATGTTCGGAAACAGAATTGATTATTGAGGCGGAATCGTTAAGTGAAAAAAGTGTAGAACGACTCAGGAAATATGTGGAAGAGGTACCGCAAGTCAGGTGGTTTATGAATCCTAATACAAGTAGATGCTGGAGGAAAGATTTGGGTATGCTGCATGCAGAATCTGATTATTTAGCATATATTGATGCGGATTGCGTTTTTCAAAAGGTTTACTATTTGGAAATTCGTAAATTGCTTGGAAAGCATAGGGTGATTAGAGGTAAAAACATATATCAGGCAGAAAAAAATTATCTTTCAATGTGCAATAAAGCTTACCGGACTTTATGTGATGAAGTGGTGTTTCGAAATGAAACTTTTACTCCCAACTTAGTTATCCGAAAGGATTTTCTGAAAAAGAACGGTGGTTGGGCTACGGATAATACGGATTCCGGAGACGATTATACATTGAGTCAGCGACTTAAACAAAGAGATAATTTTACAATCGCCCATTGTGATAAGGCAATCCTGGAAATCAAAAATAGCAGAGATGAAAAATGGGAAAAAATTTCCAGGACATGGAAAGGATATGGAAAAGCATATCAGGTGCGCAGAAAAAATGCAGGAGAATGCAACCTAAAGTCTTTTTTGCAGTATATACCTCCTTTTGTGTATAGGAGAACGGCTCCTTTTTCATATTTCCCGATGGCAATTGTAAATTGGGTAGTGCTATTTACAGGATATTGTGAACAGATTATTACGGAAAGAAAAAAGGGTGAAAAAAATGGAAGTTAGTATTAAAAAGAATCTGGATTATAAGAATATGGTTATTGAAGATTTTGCCTGTATCAAAATGAATGAGAATAAGTATTTGTACATATATGGACCGGTTTACTTTCCGCTGTCTTTGGATTTTAAGGAAATACATGTTTTCAATTGGTATGTATGGAAGAGTGGTGATAAAGAAATTAGCGGCGAAGAATTCCTGGATATCTACGGGGAGGACAATGGAGTGAATTGTAACTCTGTTTTAATCTATGGAGACATTCGCAGTAAGGATTTCATGGTTAGAATTCATTCCGGATGTATTACAGGTGATGTATTCAAATCAGCAAAATGTGATTGTGGTTTTCAATTAAATGCTGCTTTAAACCAGATTGTTGCTAATGGAGCAGGAATGATAATTTATGTATCTTTACAAGAAGGAAGAGGAATAGGTCTTTTTGCAAAAGCAATATGCAATAAGCTTCAAGAGCAGGGAATGGATACATATATTGCTAACAATTGTCTTGGATTTGATGATGATGAGAGAAATTTTGATGAGGCAATAACAATCATTAAGTATTTCCGTAAGGATGAGCCGATTATTTTGATGACAAATAACCCATACAAAATTAATTGGTTATTGAAAAACAAAATTGAGATTGGCAGAATTCAGAACATTGTTACAAAAATAAATATTGAGAATAAATCATATTTATTGGCTAAGAAACTTCGTGGTGAAAATGTATGGAAGATAGAGCATTAATTTGCTTTGAGGAAATGTATGGTGTTGGGAAAAACGGAAATTGTATCAATTGATTTGAATAAAATAAATGAATTTATCAATCAGAATGATTGTATAAATTTAGTATTTAATTCATGGAAGTCGGAACAATTTATTCAGACAGGTAGTCTTAAAGATATTGCACAATTTTTCTTTGTTGGAAATGCAATTAATTTTAGATTCTGGTATGACAGCTATAAGCATGTTTTTGAGTATAAGGGATATAAGGGATCTACTGCAATGTGGATTGTGATGAGAAACAATCCGTTATTGATGGATGCATCTTATCTCAGCAGAATTGATGTAAGCAAAGAAGATGGATTATGCGATATGCCGAATGCTGAGAAAAGACAAATGGCATTGCGTGAGGCAGGCTCGGTTTTATTAGAAAAATATGACGGTGAAATACTGAACCTGTGTGAAAAATGCGTATGGGATGCTATGAGGATTGTTGACGAGATAGCTGTGAATTTCCCGATGTGGGAAGATAGTTATCAGGGTGTGGCATTCAGAAAGAGAGCTATTCTATTTGTGGCAATGTTACATGGCAGGCTGCTGCCAGATTCCAAATTGAAGAATATTGATAAATTGCATTGCCTTGCTGATTATCAGGTACCTAAGATATTGCACAATCTGGGAATATTGCAATATTCAAATGAGCTTGAAAAAACGATTGGCAGTCATCAGTGGATTATGTATCAAAGTGATTATGAGACTGCAATTAGAGTGAAGACAATTGAAGCGGTGAACTTAATTTGCAGACAGTTGGAGTACAGAGGAATAGAAGTATGCCCGTTGCAATTAGATTATTATCTTTGGAAAATTGCGCATGATATTGATGAACCCTATCATTTAACAGATACGGTAGCATACTAGAAATGGAGTTTTCAATGAGAAAAGAGTTGCCTATAAATCTGAATATACCATATTCGGGAATGATTCGGGACAGAAATAGGCTGATTGCAATTTTATCCGACAGTTCAAATCAGACATGGTATGCAGAAAATTTCATTCCGTTATTGTTATATCCAAATGGAAATATTCATTGCTATGATAGTACAAATTTTTATGAGATATTCAATTTATATGATCAGGTAATTGAAACTAAATCAATAAATCAAACAAATGCCGAAGCTGTGAAAAGAGAAATTGGCAATAACAGATATGTGATTGCCCTGGTGGATGAATACTACTTATGCGGATGTGTTTATTATCAATCGGTGCATAAACATCAGGAAATATTAGTTTACGGTTATGATGATCAAAATGAGACTTTTTTATTTCATGGAAGTCAGATTGATAAAAAGGATTATGGATGCGGCGATTGTAGTTATGCGGATTTCGAAGCAGCATTGCTGAGCACATGTGAAAAGATTACAGAGATAGAATCTGATGCATGGCGCGTTATGTTTGGACATCCCTTATCCTGCTTCCAGGTTAAATTATGTGAGGCTGATTTGAATATAAGGAAGATTTATTACCATTTTTCCAATTTGGCGGCAGGAAAGACTATTGTTGTGTCACATAATCAAAACATCGAAACATTTTATGCCGGAAGCAGTATATTTGATGAGATGATTAAGCGTTTTTGGCAGATTAGAAATGGTGAAAAGCATAGTTATGAAAGATCAATCTGGTGTATCAAGCTTTTGGCAGGATACTTTACTTCTTATAAAGACATCTTTGCTTTGATAAGGGAACAATACGGAATTGATATGGACTCAGATGTCGGGGAAATGGTTGAGGCGATTAGTAAAGAGGTTATGTCAGTATATGCATTATTGCAGAAATATGTTGTTACCGAAAAAAGTAGAAATATTGACAGAGCAATAGAAACGATATTTATTGTTAAAGACAAAAGCGGAATAGTTTGGGAAAGAGTAAGTACTTCTCTTCGGAAGTATTTAATTCAAGAACCGGAATCATAAGTATGCAGAGGTTATGAAATGATAAATCATGAGGAGTATGTTCTTCTGATAATTAAGCCGGATGGTGTGAAGAAGGATTGTACGGATGATGTCATACAATTTTTTAAAGACAAAGGGTTGAGTGAGGTATTTAGGAAGAGAAAACAATTAACAAAGCAGTTTATAAAAACCAGTTTTTCAGCAAAATGTATGAAAGAAGAATTGGAAGAATACTTATCCAGCGGTCTGTCAGATGCAGTATTGCTAAAAGGACCGGATGCTTATGAATGTGTAAGACTTGGAAAAGTTGAGTATCGAAAAAAGAATAATGTGGATGGCGAAATTGAAAATATGATTCATTCTCCCGAAGCCGGAAATGAGTATGAGAGACAACTTTATTTCTTTTTTTCAAATATTAATGGACTGAAATATTGTATGTATTCAGATATCTATTCTAAACCTGCATATTGTGATGAGGAAAGTTCTTTTATCGATGCATTATTAAATTATGATGCAAAAACAAATTCAAAAACCGTATATGTATTTCAGAAAGATGAATTTGGAAGGTATCGGTTTTTTTATCAAAAATATATCGAGCGTTCCCAGAGATTAAATTGGATGTTTGGAATCGAATATTTGTGTGAAACAGATGGAAAACAACTCTCGCTTGTCGGATATTATCAGACGGAAGATATTGAAAAAACCAGAGTTCTAGATATCAATGGAAAGAATCAGGTTACAGATACCGTTCGGGAAATCAAAGAGAATGGCGGAACTGTTTATCTAGGATTTTCAAGAGATCTCTTAGGTGTAAGTGAAGAGACTATACAGGAATTTAAGAGAATAGGTATTTCTGGAATTATACTATATCATCCGAGTTATACGGTGGAAGAAACAGCGTATATTAGAGAGAACTTTTTGCCTAAACAATTTCTGATTGGCGGAGGCAGCGGCGGAATTGCAGAGGTGGGAAGATATTCTGTTTCATATGAAATGCTTCAATCGTTATATAATCTTGTTTATTCGCAGGAAAAAGGAGAGGCAGTATGAAGACACCAAGGGAATATGCATTAGTTATTGTTAAGCCAGATGGAGTAAGAGATAATAAGGCGGAAGAAGTTTTAGATTTTTTTAAAAACAATGACATTACATTGGTTAAAAGTGTTTCAAAAAAAGTGACAAAAGCAATATTGGACGATATCTTTACTTCCAAACATAATGGGGCCTTTTACAAAAAGTATATGACGAGCGACAAGATGATTGCATACCTGATGGAAGGAAACAATGGATTTGAACAATGCCGGCTCCTGAAAAACAGACTGCGCGAGCAGTATGGTGTTGATAAAGTAATAGAAAATATATGTCATACACCGGAATCCGGGAATGAATATATGCAGCAGCTGAGGTTTTTCTTTCCTGAGTGCTGTGATGGAAAGTATCAGCTTTATAGTGATGTTTATTGTAAAGTGTATGCATCTTCGGATTATGAGTATATGAAGAATTGCCTGAATTCTTATCGAGAGAAGACAAATTCTAGACTTATTTTTGTCTTCGGAAATGAAGAGATGCATGCGTATGGAGAGAACATTGCAAAGTTCTATCTGGAAGATGAAGCAGAGCGTAATTTTGTCGGAGTAGAATACATAGTTGCATTGGGAAAAGATAAATTAAAAATTGTGGGATATTACAACGCAAAAACAATAAGCAGTTTACAATGTGAAAATGTATATCTTTATAGAAGTGTACAGGAAGTGCTTGATCTTATTGCCAAGAACAACGGAATACCAATATGGGGATATAACAAGGAAATTAAAAATATAATGGAGTATTTCGAAGAATATCCCTTAAGTGGTGCGATTGTTTATCATCCCTTGTATAGCATTAAGGAGACCGAATTATTAAGAGAATTTGTTGAAGAACACGGTATGTTTTCTTTAGGCGGAAGTGGCGGAGCACATCCAGGAGAATGCAGCATTTCATATTCCTTATTTGAAAAGTTTGAAAACTATTTTCTGCAGAGTAGACAGATTTGTAGAAGAAAAATAGATTGCCATATTCATACGAAATATTCGGACGGCTTGAGTGATGCAGAGGATATTGTTGGAAAATGCAAGGAATTGGAGTTTGATTGCTTTGCAATTACGGATCATGATACCATCTGTGGACTGAAAAAATTTGAAGAGACTGCTGTAGGGAATCTTATTTTCGGCACGGAAATAACTACGATATGTTTTGGAACAGAAATTCATGTACTGGCTTATTTCCCGAAAGTACCATCAGATGATTTTGAAGCTTTTTTAAAAAATAACAGAATCAAAAATGGCATACTGCTTCACCGGTGTCAAAAGAATAAGGAATCGAATGTTAATACCGTTAAGGATATCGCAAAAATGATAAGACAGTATGGCGGGATTTCTATTATTGCACACCCTTATAATTATTGGGATTTGATAGATGAAATTATTGATGATTGTGATGGAATGGAATTAATTTATCCTTCATTTGAGAAAAAGGATATAGAAAATATTATAGAGAAATATGGTAATCGCTGTCGCTTTTTTACAGCCGGCTCAGATTTCCATGGTGACCATTTTACGGGCAATGATTATATCATCAAGTACTGTCAGGTATATAGGAATTATCTGACGCCGTTTCTTAATTATTTTAAGATAAAATAAACATGCAAAAAGGATAAGGGAAAGAAAATGGGAATAAAGGATAACAAATTTGAAACTGTGATGGAATTGGTTAAGAAGACAATGGTATTAACGGTCGACGAGAGTGAAATTAACGAAAATACTGAATTGGTTGATATTGGAATGGATAGTATTTCCTTTATTACGTTGATTGCAGAAATTGAGGATTATTATGAGGTTGAATTTCCGGAGGATAAACTAATCATTGAGAATTCTTCAACAATTGCAAAATTAATCGATACATTGGATTATTTAGGAATCTAGCATATGAAGGATGAAATAAGAGAACATATATTAGCTATTTTGAATAGCTGCTGGCATAATACGGTTGGAGTGCCAGATATTGAGATTTCCGGGCAGGAAATGAAGGAAGTCGAAAGTTTTATCAAAAGCAATCGAATTGAAGGATATCTGTACAGAGCCTTGCAAAAAGGAAATGGAAATGCAGTCATCTTGCGGTGCTGTGGTGCTCTCTATAAAGAAAACCTAAGAGCATATAGTAAAATTATGGAGTCCATAAAATATGTTGCTAAATGCTTAAAAAATCACAATGACGAATATGCATTAGTTAACGGTTCATACTATATTCCTTTTGTTTGTAAGCCGGGAGATCGAATTCAAAAAGATATTGATATATTAGTTGACAGGCAGAAATACGATCAAATTCATAAGGAATTAATTGCTCATGGGTTTATTCAGTCGATAATAGAAGGCGAAACGATAAGAGAAGCTGGCAGGATTGAGAAAATAGTTGCATTTAAGAATAATAAGCATGTTATTCCGTATTATAAAAATTGTCTGAATGATAATATCGGCGATGTTTGGATAGATGTTGATATCAGCGAACTTGATGAAGAAGATTTTAAAAAGTTTTTGGAGAAGAGATTGCTTCCTGATGATTCGGAAATAACTTGTTTGGATTTGGAAACCAATATTGTTTATGCCTGCAAAACGATATATACAAAGCTTAAAACTTTCAGATATATAAAGCAGAAACAGGATAATGTACTTTTTTACTTTTGCGAGTTAAATCAAATGATCCGGGATTATTTTGATTGTGTTTCATGGGAAAAGGTGGAGCAGAGGGTAAAGAAGATGAAACTGGAAAAGGCGGTCTATTATACTGTATCTGTTCTGATAGAATTATTCGGAACATCATATATCAAGCCGCAAAGAGATGCTTTATGTAATTTGACAGACAGGCTAAATGTACAAGATATTTTTTTGGTTAACCGCATTTATGATGAAAAGGAACATAAAGAGTACGTTTATGATTGTTCTGAAAAAGAATATCTTTTTAGTATGCATCATGGGCAGCTGTTGAGAGAGGATAAAAAAGACCAGAAGGGAAAAGAAGATTGAGATGGATGCTTTGACAAAAAGGGATATAGGAAATGTCTATTCGATATCGTGTGTAGAGCGATATGTCCTTGCTTATTTAAAGAAAAAAGGAATAAAGGTTTCGCTTTTATATTGCAATAGCTATTTGTCAGTGAATCATCTGATAAGAGATTTTGTAATAAAGAATGAGACTTATGCAAATTATGGAGCAATATCCAGAATACAGGATATTGCCGTTGAATTGGGAATTCTGAAATTAGAAGGAAGAAAGAATCCAGATTTGAATTTTTTGCTTGAGAGTGATTATGAATACCTGTTGGAAATGAAGCAGGAAGCATTTAAGCAGATGTATGAAAAAGAGGCATGGCGGGAAGATCATTTCTTTTATTCAAAAAGAAATGCTAATGGCACATATATATATTTAAATGATATTCCCTTGCAAGAGAAGGTGATTGACAGTGCTGAGTTGACACAGCTATACAATCAAAGATATTTAGCTTTTAAATATACAGATAAGCAGATCAATCAGTCAGATGTATTTATGAGATTTTGTGGGCAGTATGAAGAAGAATCTCGTTTTGAGCAGTATCTGCCGGAACAAATTGAATATGAGACATTACGGGATATAATTTGCATGCTGCGTATCAGCAGGAAAAGAGTCGGTGATTTTATCGGACAGTGGAAGGAACCCAATCTAGAATGGGTGGAACGGGTGAATAACATATTCTCAAAATTAGAATATTCAAGAGTAAGAAAAAGATATGATCCAGGAATTTTTTTGAATGAAAAAGATAATTTCATGCGGGATGAGAAAGAGATAGGTAATTATCTTCAAGAAATAAAAAGTATGCAATTACAGGGAGGAAAAAATTATGAATAATATTCTATTTGCGCTATCTGACTATTATATGGAAGCGGATTCAGACCTGAAAAAGATTGAAGGGGAAACAGAATTACTGGGGGAACTGTGCGTAAATCGCGTTGCGGGAATTGCGTATCTGAATTTAAAAAAACTGGTTAATTTGCAAGTCATAAAAGAATTTGAAAATACCTTAAAAGCAGTGTATTTGGATAATCTTAAACGGACTCAACATTATAAAAAGAATGTCAGGATGATTTCTAAGTTATTGGAGAATGCCAGCTTTTCATATGCATTGCTGAAAGGAGCATACCTTACCACGAAAGTATATGAAGAAGGGTGCAGAACATCGAATGATTTGGATATTTTGATTGAGGAGGAAAATGTATCCGCTTTACAGGATATTCTTAAGGCAGATGGATTCATCCAGGGATATTATATGAAGAATGAGAATAGGATTGTACCCGCTTCAAGAAGAGATATTATTTTATCCAAAATGAATTATGGAGAAACAGTACCTTTTGCCAAAGCTGTTGATGGTAATTTATTCTATGTTGATATTAATTTCTCTGTAGATTTTAAGCCTGAGAAAGAAAAGAAAATAGTTAGTGAATTATTGGCAAGCATTGAAAAGATAGAGTATGAAGATACATATTACTACACATTGGATAAATACGCATTTCTGATTCACCTGTGTTGCCATCTTTATAAAGAGGCGACAACGATGGAGTGGGTTAAGGAAGGAAGAGACCTTCAGCTCTATAAATTTAGTGATATCAATGTTTACCTTTGTAATCGTGACAATGCATATTTCGATGAACTACTGACCAATATTGAAAAAATGCAGCTTGTAAAGGAATGCTATTACACAATCGCCAACACACTGATTATTTATCCGGGTCTGAAAGATAATAAGGATTTGATGGATTTTATGGAAAAACTTCGCCCAGATGACCTTGGTTTTATGAAGGAAATTGTAGATCCACGTGTAAATAAATTGTATCGGTATGACCTCTCATTTGAGGAGTGGTTTAATGTGAAGAAGAAAGAAGAGTTTTTAGCTGAAGTAAAATAATAACTTCTCGGAACCTCAGTAAATGAGATACCACTTGAAGATTGACAACTGAATATCGTGCAGAAAAAGAAAATAGAGAAATAAGGACATGAACATTGGACAGAGAGGGTACTATTCCTTGAAAAATCTTATGGAGTCGCTTAAGATATAGTTATTAGGCGGCGAAACCTAATAAAGATTTCTGAAATGCCTGAGCAGGGGCCATTTCCTAGGCATCAAGGTGTTGGAGCATCATGATGCCGTAGAGGCGGCAGTGCCACATCTTAGTCGAGTGGTGCCTGCCTTCTTCTAATCTGTAGTCCTCTTTTTCGCGCTTGTTGGAGCGTTCCACGGAAGTCATGGCATCGTATTCCTTATTCCATGCGTCACTGTCCTTTGGCAGTATGTTGAACAGCCTCGGATTGTCACCGGTGAAGATGTGGACGGTTCTGCCGTATCTGGCCGGGGAGCTGGATGCTCACAGAAGCATCCGCGTCTCCGGGCCGATTTGGGGCACTGGTATTTTGCGCGGTGCTTGGCAGCCCCATACCCATCCTTGTGCATACATAGGCCCATCTTACAGACAGGGACGCCGTCATCATCAAAGGTGAAGTCGTCCTTATAAGTAAAGTGCCCTGAATGGCCAGGGTTCAGGTCGATGAACGGCGTGATGCCTTTCTGCCGGCAGTACTTATAGACGGCGTAGGCATCGTGGGCGGAATCCAGGAGGAGCTTCTCAAGGCGGAATTCCGGAAGGTACGCCTTCATGGTGAAGAAGGAATGCAGGAAGGAGAGCATGTCATGCTGGGAGGCCCGCTCCAGGAGTGAGAATACCAGGAGGTCGATGTGGGAATCGGAAGCCACGTACATGTAGAGGTGGTAGCCGAAGAAATAGTATTCCCGGTGGGAGTCCCAACCCCAGTTGCAGTCCGGCTGGGAATAGCGGCGCTTGCAATGGCAGGAGGCACAGCCCTTTTCCTTGCAGCCGCAGAGCCGTTGCTTATGCTGCTGTGCGGACAGGCGTGTCGTCACCGGCAAGGGCCAGATGGGCCAGAACGGTTAGGCCTTTGCTGATGGACCGATCCAGGAACTGCTGCCTGTAGAGCCGGAATATAAGGGAGAACGGATTCTCCGGCTTCAGGTGCCAGCGCTCCAGCAGCGGAAGGAGTTTAGAAGCCGTGCTGGAAGAGTCGCAGGGAGTCTTCCCGCCTTTCTTCTTCCCCTTTGGAGGCTTCATCTTTGGAAACCTGTCCTTTGGGGAGAGGCTGTCCTAGCTGCCTTTCCAGATGCGGGAGAAGAAATCATAAAAGTACCGACACCAGGGGTATCATCTGCAGGGAAGCCGCTGAGGATGGCGTAGAGAGGGGTCTCCCTGAGCATGCGGCACCAGGCAGTGATGGAGGTGACTTTCAGCTTCAGGGCGAGCAGGTAGGAGCGCAGCATGCAGGACGGGAGCCGTGGCGGCGGGCCAAAGACAGAGTAGCAGTCCCGCATGATGGAGTCGGTCTGGGAAAGGTCAAGGTACCAGAACTGCACGATATAGTCCCAGGTGCTTGTCCGCCAGGGTTACAAGGTAACATCAAGAATTGTCTCCAATCTAAAAATATACTTCATAATCAAGGGCGCGAAGCGCCGCATTTATTGACTGGGTTGTCAAGTTTTTTTGAAAAAAGTGGGCGATTTTTTGAGTAGGGGTCTAAAAGCCTTATAAAATAGGGGCTGAAGATTCCGAGAAGTTATAATAAAAAAGGAGGAGTGCGCCAGTTCGGCGCTTGAAATATAAGTGGGTGAAATACCCACTCTGGCAAAGTCTAGCGAACAGCCAGTACTTAGCCTTGGAGCCGAAGCCGTGAGGTAAGGTTTAAGCGTAGGCAAAGGAGCATAAGAGCCGCAATGCGGAAGCGTGAAGCTAATCAGCCCCGTAAGTAATAAAGAGTGGAAGTCGATGTATTTCCTTTTACCGCAGACAGCAATTAACATTCGCCAACGCAAGAATGTTAAGGTTCCACCGGGGTCCAAGGGCGTGGCGAGTATGCAAGGTAGTTCAAGCGTACCTGGGAGGTCTGTACATCTCTGTAACAACAGTAAAGCCAAACGAAATCTTGCAAATGGAGTGCGGACTATGGGTGTACAGAAGTCGGACTGACTCATAGTAGCGATGAAATCTGCGAAAGCAGACGGAGCAAAGGGGTCAGCAAATCAACAATCGCCGGAGGCGAGACATGTAGGGCACAGGAGGCGCAATAAAGCATGGAACACGAACTGAAGGGGATAAGGTATCAGTCAGAGAAATATGCAAAACTGACAACGCTTATCAACCGTGTCAACGAAGAAAGCCTGAAAGAAGCTCACTGTCGGCAGAAGACGGGAAAGGCAGTAGGCATAGATGGAACGACAAAGGAAGAATACGGAAGAAATCTGGACGAAAATATCAAAGAACTGATAGGACGGATGAAGAGTTTTAAATACATTCCTCAGCCAGTACGTCGCACCTACATTCCAAAACCCAATGGGGGAATGCGCCCACTTGGGATTCCTGCATACGAAGACAGACTGGTACAAAGTGTAATGGCAGAGATACTGAATGAGGTCTATGAGCCACGGTTTCTGGATTGTTCCTATGGGTTCAGACCGAACCGGGGAGCGCATGATGTTGTGAAATGTATAAACCAGGCCATTATGACCAAGAAAGTGAATTATATTCTTGATGCAGACATCAAAGGCTTCTTCGACAATCTAGACCAGAAATGGCTTATGAAGTTTCTGGAGCATGATATTGCAGATAAGAATTTACTGCGGTATGTAAGCAGATTCCTCAAATCTGGAATCATGGAGAATGGAAGAACACTGGAAAGTGACAAGGGAACACCGCAAGGAGGACAGATTTCGCCAATACTTGCAAACGTATATCTGCACTATGTGCTAGACCAATGGTTTGAGATAGTGTTAAAGAAATACGCAAAAGGCGAAATATATTATGTACGCTATGCAGATGATTTTCTGATGATGTTTCAGTATGAGGGAGAAGCAGAGAGGGTACTTGAATTATTAAGAACACGGCTGGCTAAATTTGGACTGGAAGTGGCAGAGGACAAGACCAGAATCTTGCCGATAGGGCGCTTCAAAGGGACAAAGGAAGATTTCGATTTTCTGGGATTTACATTCTTTAATACAAGAACAAGGGGCGGAAAATACCGTCTGGGAGTGAGAACCAGTAAGAAGAAAATGAAGATGAAGAAGCAGACAGTGAAAGCATGGCTCGTGACTAGGCTGACGAAACCAGTTGCAGACACAATGAGGTTGATCAACCTTTCGTTGGCAGGACATTACAACTATTATGGAGTTAGTGGGAATTTTCATGCGATACAAGGGTTCTGGAAATACGTGAAATATGCAACATACCGAATGCTGAATCGCAGAGACCAGAAAGGAAAATTCAGATATACGAAGTTTCTCCGAGTATGGGAATATTATGTGAAAGAACCACATCTAACAACAGATATTTGGAATTGGAAATCGATGTTGGTTTGAAGAGCCGTATGCGGGAAAACTGCACGTACGGTTCTGTGAGGGGCAGTAGGCAAGCCTTTCACGTAGAATTTATGAAAGGAGTGTCGAGACTGTCTACTCGACGAATTCAAATTTGAATTCAGTGGGTAAAATGAAGAGTGTAGAAGAAAGAGTATTAAGTATTGTCAGAGAGAGATCCTTTATGGGAGACGAAGTGAAGAAAGAAGATGAGTTTTCGACAATTGGAATCAATTCAATTGACATTGTTGACTTAATAGTTTCTCTCGAGGATGAATTTGGAATCTGCTTTAGTGATTCCGTTCTGAATGTAGAAAAGTTTAATACTGTAGAAAATGTGATTGAGATGGTCTGCAGCATGTTATCACAGCAATAAGAAAAATAATATAGGATTATGAAAGGATTCTCAATTTGGATAAGAAACCGTGTGGCAGATATAGAGAACCTTTATATCTGCCATTATCATATTTGAATATGCATAAAGCCTGACTTGGCAAAGGCATAAAGCGATATTTCCTTATGGAGTTGCTTACAGGAAAGGGTATGAATTAAAAATGTGGAAAAAGATTAAAAATTCTATATTGAACAGTAAAGAATCATGGTTTTGTGACGGGGAAAGCAAGTTTACTTACGGGGAAATTTGTGAAATTGTGGAAAAAAACGCAGAGAGTCTCCGGGAGAAATTGAAAAAGGAGAGTAAATGTGGAATTTTGTGTGAAAATGAAATGATGACAGCAATAGGAGTATTAAGCTGCTGGGCAGCACAAATGATTCCCGTACCAATGTCAATGAATTATGGTGAGCATAGCTGCAGAAATATTATTACGGCTTCCGAATTAAAATATCTGGTTTCTGATTGTGAAAAATACGGAAACTTATTATCGATTTGTACTTTCGATATGAACGAAAAAAGATGGATTGGAGAATTTGAACAACAGGAATTCGATACGGAACTGGAGGATGTAGCGGTGATTATGAATACGTCCGGCACAACGGGTATGCCGAAAGGTGTCATAATTACCCGTGAAGGATTATGGAACAATGTTCTTAATATTGCAGAATATTTTAATATAAATAAGGGTGATATCATTTTAATTGCCAGACCTCTATATCATTGTGCCGTGATGTCTGGAGAATTTCTGATTTCACTTTACAAAGGGCTGAATCTGCTTTTCTTCAGAGGAGAATATAATCCTATTGGAGTTGCTCAGTATATCAATCGCTACAATGTAAAGGTTATGTGCGGAACACCGACATTATTCGTGCAGATTAGTAATTATGCAAAGAGAATGAAGCAGCAGCTTCCATTGTGCGTTATTGCTTTGAGTGGTGAGGTATTAACTTCGAAAAACGCGCAAATCATTAGAAATTCTTTTGAAACAACTGATATATATAACGTTTATGGACTGACGGAGGCGTCTCCGAGAGTTAGTTATCTTCCGCCTAGTAAATTTGATGAGAGTCCGGAATCAGTAGGAATTCCGTTAAGAGATACAAAAATAACAATAAGAGACGACAAAGGGAATATTCTTGGAACAGATAAGATAGGAAATATTTATGTTGAATCCAAAAGTCTGATGAAAGGCTATTATCATTCGCCTGAAAAAACGCGGAAAAAACTGTCTTCATATGGCTTGAACACAGGCGATATCGGCTATTTAAACAAGGACAATTATTTGTTTATTTTGTCAAGAGCAGATGACATGATTATTTTGGCTGGAATGAATATTTACCCTGCAGAAGTAGAAAAAATTATTTTGGGATTTCCGTTTGTTCAGGAAACAATCGTATATGGAATACACGGTGAACAAGGGCAGAGGATTGCGGCAAATATTGTATTGCGCGATGGATATAAGGATATGACAAAGCGTGATATTATGCAGGCTTTTACTGAGAAAATGCCCAAATATCTTATGCCGAGTATATTGCAGATTTTAGATAAACTGGAGAGAAACGGTTCGGGAAAACTGGTTCGCCCCAGATTGTAAAACGACACATGGGAAAATAAGGTGGAGAATATATGAATGTAATTGAGGCAATAAATGGAAGACATAGCTGCAGAAAATTTTGTATGAATCAGAAAATTGCAAAGGAAAGCATAAGCAGTATTCTTGAATCCGGAATGCAGGCGCCTTCCGGTAAAAATATACAGCCATGGAAATTCACCGTAGTAGATAATAGTAAGCTGATTAGTGAAATCGGTGCCCTTTGCACATACAGCAAGTTTATTTGTAATGCATCCTGTTTGATTTTTGTCTATTTGGATACAGCGGTTTCCTATGATTATAAAAAGGATGCAATGGCAATTGGGGCGTGTATACAAAACATGCTCCTTGCAGCACACGAACAGAATTTAGGTAGCTGCTGGATTGGTGAAATTCTTGATCGAGAAGAAATAGGAGCAAAATTGGGTATTCCATCTGAAAGAGAGTTGATGGCGGTATTGGCAATAGGGACAGAGAACACTGTAATGACGAGCCGGATGAAAAAAACAGAACGTTTAAAATTAGAGCAAAAAGTTGATTTTTGGTATTCTAATTAGAAAGAGAGGGGCTATCACTGAGAGTAAGGAACTGGCAAGAGTATACATTAAAGATTATTCTCAGGGCTTGTGGAATGAAATGATCAAGATACTTCGATTGTAAGAGAGAATGATCTGATTACAATTAAAGAAGACAGTAGTACAAATGCTGTTTTGTGGAGAGAGTGTTCAATGGAAGACAAATGGAATTATTTGGTTTGTTTATTCAAAAAGCAATGTATTGTTATGATACCAAAATATTTACATATTTGAAAATACAAATAAGAGAAAATACTATATATACACCAGTTTACAGATTTATCAAAATTTGCATTTGCCGCAACACCTAGCGTTCCAACCGAATTCACGAAACTGGCAAAAATACTTGTTCCCTGATTTGCTCGCTGAGCGAAAAACGAAAGTCCTGTACGCTCACACTGGTATCTGACGAAAAGGCCATCACTGTAAGGTAGGAGCTTTATGGCACAATAAGATATGTTGATTTGGTTGACCAGCATCTCGATGCCTTTGCTGCTTCGCACCATGTAACTGCATAACGACTAGAATGTTTTCTGCTCATAATAGCTGGTTTCAATCGGCCACCGGAAACGGTGCAGGAACAAAGGGATGTATTGCATCCATCTGCTTCCTGTGCGCCATGCACAGAAGATGGGGAGCTGCGTCGGGAAGAGCGTGCTGAAGAACGGTCTTCTGGAACCAGCCCCCCTGTCAGTGGTTGTCACATCAGCAAGGACCTCCCGGCTTCCGAATAGGTTGGTCAGCACACGCCTCACCGCAGTGTAGTAGCAGCCAATCTTTTCCTCTGAAAAGCTGAAATCGTCCTGTATGGACAGCCTTACCTCATGCTTTGCAGGCCTGCCTTTCTTCCCTGTCCTTTCCGGCGCCAGCCCATAGATTGCTGAGTCGGTGCGCGCATTGCAGATGATGTCCGGGTCAGGGAATTCCCCCGGTAGGGCGATGATGCCTTTTTGCATACCAGCTGTCACAGAGGATGACCACGTTCTGCTCCCTTTGCAGTACAGGCATTATCTGCCTGGTCATGTTGGCAGCAAGGGACAGCGTGCTTTCCTCTTTGTTCCACATGCGGTACCCTAAAGGGATTTCCAGATAAGAGACTTTTCGGGATCTCCAGACGGGAATCCACAGCATCAGGCTTACGAAACAGTGCCCGTTCAGGTAACTGGAGTCATTGTGGGCAGCATGGTCAAAAAGCTTCGACACGTCCTCGAATTTCCTTCCAAATTTAGGAACCATAGTGTAATCAATGCAAAGGAAGACTGGCTAATTTTTATTCAGCTAATTCTAAACCTTGAAGATAAATGGAAAGGAATCTATTTAGATTAATCTCTCTTTCCTAGAAAAAATGGAGACAATAGCTATGGCTATTATGTGAATTTTTTGATACTCATTATGTTTGACATATGATGCATTGGGCTGTTTCCCATCTATTCAGAAATATTTGAAGTGGAATATATGACCATTACAATTTATTTTGTGGATACAATGATGAAAAAGGAATATTACATCATGGGGTATTGTGTGGAAATCAAACCGCCTGTAAGTTCGATTCCATATGAGATTTTTGAACATGATATTATTCGAGGTGAAAAGATAATGAGGTATAAATTTCATTCGAATGATGTCGCTTTCCTGAAGTTTAATGCCAAACCAATTATTACAGCGCTCGAAGAATATATTAATAGCGCGGATTCCAGTGTCTATTTTGCTTTCGGAGGAGTCTGTCTAATATGGAAATTCTGTTTATGTTTCTTTGCTCAGAAAGGAAGCAGGAAAAAAGTGGCCGTGATATGATAAAAGATTTTCTTTCTGCATAAAAGAGCGAAGTCTTTTAATGAAGGAACGGCTGGAGTACGTGTGCGAAAATCAGTATATTGCATCTGATGACCGTGCGGAGTTGACGGAATTGTGTGATGAACTAGTAAAATAAGCATTTTCCATAATGATATGTGTATTATAAAATAAAAAAGATGAATGATGACATTATCGATGGAAAACTGCAGAATTTGACGAGAATAGATAAATTATTTTCCGAACGGTTGTTAGCATGTTTGTCAAGGTAGTAGGAAATTGAGAATGATTAAGGTTCAGGTGGTATTATGAAAGCAGTGATATTAGCGGGTGGATTTGGGACAAGGATGGCGAACGACTGTCAGCAAAAGCCGAAACCTATGTTAGAAATAGGTGGAATGCCAATTTTATGGCATATACTGAAAGAATATTCGTATTATGGATTTAATGAATTTGTAATATGTGCCGGCTACATGCAGCATGTAATTAAGGAGTGGTTCGCGGATTATTTTTTACGGAAAAGTGATATAATATTTGATTATCGAAATGGTGATGGAAAGATGATTGTACAGGAGAGTCGCTGTGAACCCTGGAAAGTTGCCATTGTTGATACCGGGATAAATACGATGACGGGTGGAAGAATCAAGCGTGTTCAGCCTTACATTGGAAATGAGCCATTCATGCTGACATACGGGGATGGAGTGAGTGATGTTGACATTCGGAAGCTTGTAGATTTTCATTTCGAACAGGGAAAAAGTGCAACAATAACTGCAGTGGAATTACCGCAGAAAAAGGGTATAATAGAATTGTCCGGAAATGAAGTAAAATCTTTTCGTGAAAAGGATAAGTCAGATAATTCTCTTATTAATGCAGGATATATGGTATTAGAGCCATCTATTTTTGATTACATTGAAGGCGATCATACTGTGTTTGAAGCAGATGTTTTGCCGCAGGTGGCCTTAAAGAGTGAATTGAATGCTTTTAGGCATGACGGGTTTTGGCATTGCATGGATACTAAAACAGAGATGGAAATGCTGAACAAGCTTGTTCTTCAGGGAAATGCCCCATGGGTGAAATGGTGTTGTTGATAAGTTATTTTCACCTTTTTTGATTTGATGAGAGGTCCATTTATTGATCCTTTAGAGGCAGATTGAGGCATCTTCCGTAGTCAGCCCCGATATCGCGGAAAGTGCGGCAGTAGCGGATTCTTCCGAACTTGCAGACGGCAAGAGGGAAGCTGTCCATGATGAAGAACCTGTTGCGCGGCATCATGAACGCGGAGGAGAGCTTCTGCCGCAGCAGATCCATCGTCTGGAGCAGAGGCCACCTTGTCCGGTTGAAGCGGCTTCTGCTACAGAGGTTTGGAAAAAGGTGCCTGTAGTTCCTCTTCACGAAAGAATACCATGCGTTTTCGGAATCGATTCCGACCAGTTCGCCGCACAAGCTGATGGTAATGATTTCAGAATTCGTCAGCTTGGCATCCAGGACATGCCGTCTTTGGACTACTTCCGGCGGTGCATAACACCACGGATGGTTATTGTACCGGCATCCCAGCTGACATCCTAGATTTTTATGTTGACCGTCTCGGATCTCCGTAATCCCGTGGTCAGGATAAGGCGGAACAATACTTTTTATTCCTGGCCAAGGCGGATTGCTTCTGGGGAAAGCTTTCGGGGTTCATAGGAATCTATAGCCTCAAACAGTCCGCATATCTCAGCATCTGAAAGTATATGGATGGTTGGGTGGAACTTTATGTGTTTGTCAACAGGGACGTATGCGTCCTGCCCAATCCCATTTATATATAGGGCAAGCTGCCTGGCTACACTAATGCGGCTGCTGCGGCTTGCCACATCCTCCGTTGGCCTCTTCTCCATCCAGCCCAGGAGCGATTCCCTTGTGACATGGGCAGAGACACCGTTTGCTTCATCCTAATAACAGTCAAGGCTGCGCAGGACGTATTCTTCTGTATCGTATTTATATCCTAGGAACCGCTTCTGGTTCAACAGCCCCTGGATGTACGGGGCTAATGCACTGCTGAAAGTATATGCATTCATCATCAGAACCCTTCCTTCGTCGGTATGCATAAACTTTCAAGGGACAATGCGCATTCAGACATGCGGGTTTCGTCTAAAGACAGGTATGGAATAAAGCTCCCCGTGCCATGATGTCCTATGGCATCCGCGACCCTTGCAGGCGGGAGGACGTTACGGAGATAACAATACAGTAGGAAAATCCTATCAGGTAAGGTCTAACCAACCGCCTGTACCGAGTCCTTGGAACCGAAACGGTAACGTCAGGTTTAAGCGTAGGACAGGGAGCAACAGAGCCGAAACGAAAGTGAAGTGATTGAGCTGGGAAATTATTATAAGTTGGAAATGGTCGATGTGTTCTTGCTCACAGCAGACAATACTGACATAACCGGTTTGGTGAGGTTATGTTGGCATCCCCCAGTCCGAGAGCTCGGCGAGGTTGATGACAAGTATGTTATCGGAACAGCTGAGGTCCTGTCATCTCATCATAGAGAGGTATGGAGACCAAAACAAAGAAATGCGTCAGGGATCCAAAAGGGTGGCAGGAAGTCCGACATGGCCATAGTATCGCAGAAGCCTGTGAAAACAGGTGGAGAAAAGGGCCGTGCACTTTATAGCTTCAAGTGATTAGGAACTATGCAGACAAAAGAGAGCTGGAGAACATGGTGAATGAATTGCTTGGAATACAGTACAATATCGCAAAGGCAAACAGAACCGACAGGAAAGTCCAGAACCTTGCGTCCTACATTAACGAAGATACGCTAAGAGCAATCCATAAGACAATGGACAAGGGAAAAGCGTATGGGACAGATAAGGTGACAAAGGAAGAATATGAGCGGAACCTGGATGAAAACCTTGCGAATCTTGTGAAACGGATGAAAGGCGGAAGCTACCGGCCAAATCCAACAAGACGTGTCTATATTCCGAAAGAAACAAAAGGCCGAATGAGGCCACTGGGAATCTCGTGTTATGAAGACAAACTGGTGGAGAATGCGGTTGCGCAGATACTGGAGCAGATTTATGAGCCGAAGTTCTATGACGAGAGCTTTGGATTCCGGCCGAACAGGAACTGCCATCAGGCAGTAAGGGAAATCATAGAGATGGTGCAGTACCGAAAGACAAACTATGTGGTGGAAGCAGATATCAGGGGATTCTTCGATAATGTAGACCATGAATGGCTGATGAAGATGCTGTCCCATGACATAGCAGACAGGAGATTCCTTGAAATCATCGAGAAGCTCCTGAAAGCGGGAATCATGGAGGATGGCAGATATCTTGACAGTGAACGTGGAACCCCACAGGGAAACGGAGCCAGTCCGATACTTGCGAATATCTATCTGCATTATGTACTGGACAACTGGTTTGACGTAATCGTAAAGAGGCAGTGCGAGGGGGAATGTTACCTTATACGATACTGCGATGACTTTGTGTGCTGTTTCCAGAACCGATATGAAGCGGGGGTATTCAGACAAAGGCTGGAAGAACGCTTCAGGAAGTATGGGCTGGAACTGGCAGAGGAAAAGACAAAGATATTGGAATTCGGGAGGTTTGCCAGACAGAACCGAAAAGCAAGAGGAGAGGGAAAGCCGGATACCTTTGACTTTCTTGGCTTCACGTTTTATTGCGGAATGGACAGAAAGAAGCAGTTCTACCGCTGCAGGGTAAAGACCAGCAAGAAGAAGTTCCGAAGTAAGATGAAAGCGATGAAAGAGTGGATAAAGGCACACAGGACAATGCCATTGGAAATGTTGTTTAAGACAATCAATGCAAAACTGCGGGGACATTACCAGTATTACGGAGTGACTGACAATACAAGGGAAGTGAAGAATTTTCTCATGCAGACAAAATGGCTGTTGCTCAAGTGGCTCAATCGGAGAAGTCAGGGAAGAAGCTATACGGTAGATACATTCTTTAACGGTTTGCTTAGGACATTTCCGCTGATTGAACCAAAAATCAAAGTGAGTTTGTTTTATAGGTAGGGTATGAAAATATAAAGTGAAAAGCCGTATGCGTTAATAGCGCACGTACGGTTTTGTATAGGGGTATGGGAAGCAATCCCCATATCTACTAGAGGGTTCTGCATCCAGGCATCGATTTTCCTTGCAGTTTTACCCCGAATCTTACCGCGGAATGGAGCAAAAAGCCATGTACAGACCAAGCGACACAACTCAGCATTCTTTCCTTGACTTCAACCAGCCCATGGGATGAGTTCGAGACCAAATACGCCGGCCTGTTCCCCAGCGGTACGGGAAATGTTGCGAAGCCCCAGCGCATGGCGCTGGGCGCACTCATCATCCAGACGAAGTTCCAGTACTCTGACAGGGAACTCGTGGAGCAGATTGCGGAGAACCCATACCTGTAGTACTTCATAGGCCTGCCCGGCTATCAGGAACAGGCTCCTTTCGATGCCAGCACGCTGGTGCTGTTCCGCAAGCGCATCACCATGGAGATGGTCATGGAGGCGAACGAATCCGTGCTTTCCCGGAAAGATGACCGCAAAGGGCCGCCCTCATCAGGTTCTTCCACTGACAGAGGGAGCCCGGAAAAGGAACCGGAGAACAAGGGGACCCTGACCCTTGATGCGACCTGTGCGCGGCCCATATCCGCTATCCCCAGGACATCTCCCTGCTGAACGAGGGCAGGGAGTTCCTTGAGAGGATGATCGGACGCTTCTGCCGCTACTATGGTCTGCCCCCGCCAAGGCGCTACAGGAGGCAGGCCAGGAAAGAGTACCTGGCATTCGCCAAGTGCAGGAAGCATACGGCAAAGAAAGTATGGGCAGCAATCCGTAAGCAGCTGGGGTATGTACGCCGGGACATCGGATACCTGGAGGGGTTCATGTCCCAGGGCCTTGTCCCGGACAGGAAAGACATCCCGAAGTTCCTGACCATCCTGAAGATGTACGGACAGCAGAAGTACATGTACGACCATAAGCTGCATTCCGTCCCTGACCGCATCGTGAGCATCAGCCAGCCATGGCTGCGCCCCATAGTCCGGGGCAAGGCCACGGCTCCGGTAGAGTTCGGTGCCAAATTCGACCTGAGCCTGGACACGGAGGGCTATGGGCGGATTGAGAAGATATCCTTTGACCCCTATAACGAGGGGGCTACCCTGCAGGAGGCCGTGGAGCGCTTCAAGGAGCGTACCGGGCACTATCCGGAAAGGGTCCTCGCAGACCAGATATACCGAACCCGCGATAACGGCAGGTACTGCAAAGGACATGGGATACGCCTTTCTGGCCCCGTCTGGGAAGGCCAGCCACTGTAGTCTCCGCCACGGCCAAGAAAAAGGAATATCAGGACAATACAGACAGGATTGCGGTGGAGCGAGCTTTCAGCCTGAGCAAACGGTGTTATGGCATGGGGCTTATCGTGACCAAACTGGAAGAGACCCAGCTGACCACAATCGCATTGTCTGTATTCGTGACGAACCTCTTTAAGATTCAGAGGCGGATACATTCTGCTCTTTTATGAACGTGTCAATTTATTGACACAAAATATACCATATTAAGTTTTCGCGTGACTTAACTGAATTTAATCAGCAGACACTAATTAGCAGACAATAGTTAAAATAAGTCTAGACTTTTTTCTTGACGGGGGTATAAGTTTGAAACTTAAACGTGGAGGATAGACACAAAAAAGCGTATAGCAAACAAGCCATCCCCAGACAGCCCGAAAACTATGCATAGAAAGAAATCAGGCAGTGGCAGCTACATCGTCAGTTATGGTATAGCCCCTCAGTCTGAGAAGCTCAAGAGCCTGCGACTTAGTCAAGACCTTTTTCTCATTGACAGGCCTGTGCTCTAAAAACCCGCTGGGGTTATAAGGCTCAAGCTTACTCAGCATGTTCCAGATAGCGGTCAGGAGCATCTTGCAGACAGCAATGACAGCCTTTTTATGTCCCCGGTGGGACTTAATCCTGTGATACCTCTCTTTGAATTCAGGATGCTTTTTGGACTTGATGAGGGCATTGGCAACCTGGACCAGAAGAGGTTTCAAATAAGAACCGGCAGTGGAGATACGCCTGGATTTTATCCTGCTGTTGCTTTGGTCGTTGCGCGGGCAGCACCCAGCCCAGGAGACAAGGTGCTTCGATGACGGGAACACGGACATGTCCGGGCCAATCTCAGAGAGGATGGCAATAGCGGTCATCGGGTTCTTGTCCAACCCGGGAAGCGAGTAGAGCAGATCCAACACGGAAGAGAAAGGTTCGGTGACCAGAAGTATCTCCTGCTCGATTTCTTCCCGGTGGGCTTCAAGCTCGTCAATGTGTGCAAGGCATTGGCGCAGCTTGACGGCCTGTTCGGGAGAGACTGCCCCATCGACAGCAGCCTGTATCTCCTCTAAAGGGGTCTTGCAGCGCCCATCCACAAACGGTGCGACGTTGAAAGTCTCACCGGGATGGTCAAGGATGTACTGGGTGATGGAACGGGCAGACTTTCCAAAGACGTCACTGAAGACATCGTCAAGCTTCAGGTTGGAAACAGTCAGGCAGTTCTGAGCGCGGTTCTTCTCCCCCACGAGCATGTTGGTGAGCTTGGAGCGGTAGCGCACCAGGTCGCGGAGCTGGCGGATCTCGGGGGAGGGGATAAAGCTTGGCTTTATCATATCGCACATGAAGAGGTCGCAGATCCATTTGGCATCCTTGCGGTCGGTCTTGTTCCCTTTCTGGGGCTTGGTATACTTGGGGTGGGCAAGGGTGACGAAACAGGATTTTTCAAGGACATTGAAGACCGGGATCCAGTATTTTCCGGTAGACTCCATACAGACCTCGAAGCAGGAGTATTTGGCAAGCCAGTCAGACAGCTCCCGTAAACCCTTGGAAAAGGAAGAGAAGCGGGCCTGCTTATACTCTGTAAGGCCGTTGGTATCGGTGATCCCGATGCATGCATAGATCCAGGTCTTGTGGACGTCAAGCCCACAGCAGATTTTACGAAAGATTTTAAAAGCCAATAAAAAACGCCTCCTGTAAAAGTATTTGCAGGGCAGGCAGGGACTGGCCATCCGGCGAAAAACGAGTGCATTTCGGAAGAGATAAGTTTACGGGCTACTTGTTTGCGCCATTCATTGATGCCTTAACGGATGGCCGACACCATATAATAATGCGGGGTCGCCGCTATACAGCCCCGCCACTCACCTCCCCGGGTTCTGTAGTATGCCAGCATCCTGCAAGGTGAGTATAACAGATAAAAGTGATGAGTGAAAGGTGCAATGGCTGGGTTTCATAACCCCATCGGTGCCTTTCGCAGAAAGGCGGTTTATAATAATGATAATGAAATTACCTATTTCATGGCCAATTACAGAAACGTATCAATATAGTTCATTTTCTGTGAGTATAATTTGCGCACACGATAGTATAAAAAATGCATATGAAAATAATTATATTAACCTATTTTGTCGTAACACAGATAAATTATGGGATATGAATTTGACTTTTTGGAATATTTTTTGGACTGATTTTCGAAGAGGTGATATCTTTGAAATTAACGAATTTAGTGTTGACAATTTTCAAAGTAATTTCATATCTTCCTTTTGGAGAGAGCGTATTGATCAGGGAAATTATCTTCTTCTTCATATGGTCGATGAATATTATTTGCCATATACCAGGTCTTATCATAATACACATTTTATTCATGACACATACATTTACGGTTACGAAGACGATTCTTTTTGGGTAATGGCCTATACAGAAATGAAACTGAAAGAAATCAAAGTTTCTTCTTCTGATATGGTTCAAAGTATTTTTTCGGCAAAAGAATATAAAGAAGAGGTGTGTTTTTGGTCGCTTCGTCCAAATAAAAGTATTAAAGTAGAAGTTGATTATAAAAAGATAAAGCAAAATTTATATGAGTATTTAGGGATTAATTGCTCTTCGCTGGAAAGTATGGAAAATTATAGGCCGGCATGTGTTTATGGAAATAAAACTTATGATGTACTAATTAATTGCTTAATAAAATTTATGGAATCAAGCGAAAAGCCGATTTCGGTTGATGTAAGGCCGTTTAGATTGTTATGGGACCATAAACGCATAATTTATGGTAGAATAGAGTTAATTATTGCTAAGTATGATCTGCCTTTGGATGTATTACCGGACTTTGAAAATTTGGTTTGTTTATCGAATCAAATTTTTATGCTATGTTTAAAATATAATGTTACTTTTAAGAAAGATATATTAGAAAGGGTGATAGGCAAAATAAAAGAATTAAAAGTTACGGAAGAAATGTTATTAAGCAATTTTCTTTCTATGTGGGAAAAACGGGAATTAGATATATGAGAAAACAACCACTGTATCTTTAGTGCCGTATCGTACTAATTCGTAATCCTGATTAAACAATTTTATGAATTCGTCCATATGGCATTCAGATTCTTTTCCTGAACTTTGACCATATTGCAGATGCTGATTCCAATTTAACCATAAAATAGGGAATGAAAACAAACTATAATGAGTATAATAAATGCATTATAGTTCAAAGGACATTTACCTATGAGTGATGATTATAATAGAGTGCTGGGACGGTTGAAAGAAGAGCGAGAGCGAATGTTTTTGTCACAGAGAGAAATGTGCCAGCATGTGGGCATGAGTCAAGGGCAATACTGCAAGATTGAAAATGGAGAGCAGCATTTCAGCTTTGATGAAGTAAAAGCCCTATCTGAGTCAGGGGTGGATATCCATTATATTTTTACAGGACAGAAAGCGAACAGTCGTTATATCATAGAGTTTGAAGCTTACGGCTTTAAAGAAATAATATGTCTGTTAGAAGCCATATTTTCAGTAGTGACATGTCATTATGCATTATCGCCTTCAGGAATTTGGAGAAATTTATACCAAGACGTACAATATATACGGTTACTGGATGCAAATGATAACTTTGAGAATAATCTATTCTTGCTGTTAAGGCGTTTGAAAGGGTATACCCAGAAAGAAATGGCAGTGCGATTTGGCATGGATACCAAGAAATTTCGTATGCTGGAGCAAGGTAAGTGGCTGCCAGATAGTGAGATTTTGTGTCAATTCTACAGTGATTTCCGTGTTCCGCCATCAATTTTGCTAAAAGACAGAAATGGATTGCTGAATGAAGCAGGGTGTTTTTTAGAAAAAATAGGTTCAGAATCAGAAAACAATATAGCGGCAATAGTGAAAGCATTTCATAAGAAAAACTGAAGATAAAAGGGGAATCATTCAGTGAAAAAAGTACTTATTCTGGAAGACAATGCACCTATGCTGGAGCATTTGTCTGGAATCGTGCAGGGTGTCGGCATGAGAGTGGAGACTTTTCCATTCGATAATGCAAAAGATGCCTGTTATTGTGCGTTGAAAAACACGATTGATTTGTTCATTATTGATATCATACTGGAACCCCATAAATCGGGTGATACATCTGGCTTAAGATTTATTGAAGATATAAGGCAGATCAAAAGGTATGGATTCACGCCGGTCATCATTGTCACAGCCTTATACGACCCAAAACTGGTTGCATATGATAAGCTTCACTGCTTTAACTTTATAGAGAAGCCCTTTGACGAGGACAGGCTGAAAGAACTGATAGAGAAAGCATTGGCATTTCCAGGAACCGACAACAGGAAAAAAATATTGACATTTCGCAAAGATGGCATTATTTTGGCAGTTGAAAGTGACCGTATTGTCTATGTAGAAAGCATCAACCATATTTTAAATATCCATACGACTAATGATGTAATGCGTATCCCATATAAAACTATCAAGAATTTTTTGACGGAAGCAGATTGCAGTGATTTCCAGCAATGCAGCAGAAACACGGTGATAAACAGACGATATGTACATAATGTAGATTTTGTAAATCGCGTCATCCAATTTCGGGATGGGATGGGGAGAGTAGATATCGGCATTATGTACAGAAATCAGGTAAAGGAAATGTTTTCCGAATGCTGAGGCAGATATCGATTTTGATAGAAATCATGGCTGTATTTGTCTGCATTCATCGTTTATATGGGAAAAGAGTAAAAGCCAATATTGAAACAGCGTTAGCATATTTAGGCTGTATGGCGATATACAGTGTAATAGACAGATATGAGTTCAGAACTTTACTATCTTTAACGGCGTATTTGATAATTGGAATCTATTGTATTCGAAGCCAGAAAGATTCTGTTAAAGGGGCTATGCTGAGTATTTCGTTGTCAGTAATCATTATTGCAATCATGCAGTTTATATATATGTTGCCACTAAATGTACTTTTGGGAAATAAAACCGAAAGAACATTTGGTGTCAATTTGCTGGTATTGGTAAGCTTTATTTGGATCGCCCCCAAAACAAAGATGTTCTTATTGCGTAAGGCTGCTGAAAAGTATAATAGCTTTGCCATATTGATGCTTGGAATTGGAATTTATATTGGACTTTTGCTATTATTGCGAGAATCTTTAGATGGGAAGCTGTTTCTGCTTATGTTTGCTTTTTCGATTCCGATTACGGCATTTTCTTTCCTTGCGATAGAAAAGTGGAATAAAGTACAAAGCGAAAAAAAGAACTTACAGGATGAACTGCAGGCTACAAGAATACCAAAAGATAAATATAAAGAATTGCTTAAAACAACTAGAATACAATATCATGGACTTATGAATCAGGTGGTGGCTATTTCAGCGATACAATATGCATATAAGTCACATGATAAATTGATAAAAACTCAAAATGAATATTGTGGAAAAATATTACAGGAAAACAGGTACTATAAGCTGTTGCTGATTGAGAATGAAATATTGGCAGGTTTCCTCTATGGGAAGATTCAGGCGATAGAATCGGAAAGCATAAATATCGAATATGAGATAAAAGGAACATTTCAACAGTCCGTAATTCCAATTCATCATCTAATTGAAATGTTGGGAATTCTTTTGGATAATGCTATGCAAGCCATAGAAAACAATGGTATAAATGAAAGGCGAATTCTTTTTGGGCTTTTAGAGCAAGAACAGTATTATCAGTTTAAAATTAGTAACAAATTTCCATATACACGCTATGATGAAATAGAAACGTGGTTCCAACTGGGAAAGAGTACAAAAGGAAAGGAGCATGGGATTGGACTATATCGTATGAGATGTCTCTGTGATGAACACCATTGCAATATCATATGCAGAAATATAGAAATTAAGGAAGAAAACTGGATAGAATTTGCACTGGAAGTACATAAAGCGGACAGGGAATAACGCTGTCCGCTTTATGTAGCTAAAGAGTATTTACTCGTAATCCTCTTCAGCAGGGTAAGGATATTCCCCAAAGAGTACCATGCTTGTTATGGATGATTCTATCATCCATGCATATTCTGCAAGCTTTTCTGTGAGGTAACTAATCATTTTGCCATCTCTCCTTTCTTCCGTATTTTCGCCACCAAAAGTTGTAACGAATGTAATATTATAATCCAGAAACCAACTACTGTAAGCGGGTTAGCTGGTATAATATACAGGATAAGGGCATATAGAAATATGCCGCTGCAAGTGACATTTATGCAGTGCTTAGAACGCTGGGGAGATGGCTGTGGGCGGTATTTGGATGTTACAGGCCCTATGAAATAGCAGACCATCATGCATATAAGCAGAGCGAATGTCTGGACGTAGGAGGGCAGTTGTATGCCAGGAAGCAGAACTATTGCCAGCCATATATAAAGGAATGTACTGGCTAGGCAGCCCAGGTATGTATAGAAATGTAACCCTCCTGTGGAGCACCGTAGATAAAGCATCATGCATAAAGCGAAAAGATATAGTAGTAAACGGTCACGAAACAGGAAGCCGATGATAATCATTTTACTGAGTTCCGAAAAGACAGTTTTAAATAAGAATTCTATCTGTGCAATCTGGTACGCGCCAATATGGTATTTATTTTTCAAATATTTACGAATCATTTCCATAGCAATTTCCCCCTGTAGATAATAGAATACCTTATAAAGGTACACTTCTTAAACTTTTTCCCTGAACGGTTTGTTTTCTCGTCTGAACTGGGGAAATAGGGAGATTTTGTAGAGGGTACTTTTGCCGTATTGAAGTTAGGAATGAAATTAACGTAATTAAGAAAATAAGCCGAATATAATAAGGTTTGCTTGTATGATAGCTAGAGGAATATAAGGTAATGATACATAGAACAATAGAGGGTTTCTGGGTATTGGTCAAAAGGTGTAAAATTTTTGACATATGGAGGAGAATATGTCGAATAAGGATGCGGGAGAAAGAATCAGGGAATTGCGGGAATTACAGAACTATACCAGGGAAGTGTTTGCGGAAAAGGTGGACATCTCTGAAAAATTTTTATATGAAATAGAAGTTGGAAAGAAAGGATTTTCTGCTGATACGCTTTGTCGTATATCGAAAGTGCTGTCTGTAAGCTGCGACTATATAATGCTTGGGGAAGAAAAAGAACATCGCGGTATGGAGAAAGTCATATGTGTCCTGGAGATGATAGGGCCGAAGCAGCGGAGCAAGATGCAGGACATATTAAAAATATTAACTGAAATGTGTAATGGATTATGAGTTGAGTCAGGAAAACACCGAGTTTGGTGAAGATATGAGTTTTGACGCTGATTTGCAGCATAATGGAGGTATCAATTCGCTGAATCAGAGGTCAAGGGAAAACTAGAATACAAATGAAATGGGTATGCTCTGGGTGCCCAATATAAAAACCTTTTTGATGAGATTGCGATATGACGAATCTTGTTGGAAAGGTTTTTATATTTGAGGTAATATGTGAGGCGTCCTGTAGATACCCATAAGCAATCTGGTAGCAAAAGGATATATCGTGTAATTTTTGTGAGAAAGGCGGTTACAGAAAATCTGTGGCCGCCTTTTGTCGAATATGGTTCTATATTGCGGTGTCGCAGTCCTCCCTTTCGGGTCTGAAACTAGAAAAAATCAGACTCGGAGGAAAGGATAATGAGAAATTACAAGGACAGCGACTATGCCCTGAATAGGTATAGCCAAGGCATCGTCTATAAATTTGTGGACGGCATCGTGGAGGTGACGTTGGAGGACTTCCTGCGTGACAATCCGGATAAGACGGAGGAGGATTTTGCGGCTCTGAAAGCCCTGTCGGATGAAATCTATTATCAGCAGGATCGGCAGGAGCAGGGAACAAGCCGTCATGATGTGAGCATCAATGGGATGGAGGAGATGGACATCGCAGCGGTTCCAGCGATTGATGCGGAACTGATTCGGAAAAGCGAGGAAGAAAAGGTTTTAGGGGCGGCAAGGCGATTGCTGGATAGTGGAGAGTTGACCCCAGCACAGCGGAGGAGGTTTCTCCTCCATTTTTTTCAGGGTTTTTCTACGAGGCAGATTGCCAGAATGGAAGGTGTTCATCAACGGGCAGTTTGGGACAGTTTGATGTGGGCAGGGAAGAAGCTGAAGAAATTTTATGAGGCATGAGAGTATCTGAAAGATTATGAGAACTTAGCAATAATATTGACAGACAAAAGAGCAATAGAGCGGGTGCGGTAATAGGCCGCATCCACTCTAGCTTCAGATATATTTTCGAACTTTTTGCTGAACAAAGATTCATTAAAGTTTTTTATGGCATCTAACCAAGTAGAAATGGCGCCTCCTAAAGTATTAAAAAATGGAAGCAGTAAGAAAATGCCGATTGCGATACATGCTAAAAGTACAAGGATGGCTCTTTCGCCCATTGAAAAGCTTCCTGGCATATCTGGATAAGAGGATTCTCCTTTAGGATCCTCCTCTTTTATCGGGCCGCCTTTAGAAAGCTTGAGCAGCAATCGATCTTTCCGAAGCTGTGCTTTAAGAGCTAATCGCTCCAGCCTGCTTTTCTGTTTGCTTTCCCGAAGCTCCTTTCGATGCTTTTGTGACAAGCCCAGTATATCCAATCTATGAGTACTTCGAGAAGAGGAATACGCTATTCGCGACTCTTTGCTTTTCTGGCGGTGCTCTTGACGTATTTTCCGGATTTGTTCCCACTGCTCCTGTGACCACCTGAAAAGCCGGATTAGAATATTTATGGTGGAAACAGATGCTACCAATAACAGAAGCATCCATGTAAGGCACCATCCGGATAAGGTGTTCAGCCGAAATTGGCCCAATGTCTGGTAATTAACCCATAAATTCAGGCTTGTGAGGCTTGCGCTGATAAAGACGGCAGCGAGAAGCCATTGGGCTTTCTGCTGATTAGTGTGGTCTATCAATCCAGGGGCCAGCTGTGTGAAATAAAATGAGAGGCATAGCACATTGACGGTGGTAAGGCTTATGCTTTGGATACCAAGGGCATAGAGGAGTGTGAGGATAACTGTAAGGGAGCAGAAAACAGCTTGGAATATGATTTTTGTTTTCCAGGTTTTTTCGGTTGATTCTGTCATAATTTTCACCACCTTTTATTTTTGCCGATTGAAATGGAAGAGGAGATCTTGACAATTCGGTTTGCCAATTTATTTTGCTCTTCAATGTAGGTGTTTTTTATGAGGCTCTTCTTCTGTAAAAATTATGGAATAGATTACCAAGCAATATGGGTGTTGCTTTTATATTATTATGTCGGGATTTGTCGGATTATCAAGGAATAAAAATGCTTGTTTTGATGTGCTAAAGCGCGTATATGGATTGATGATATTGAGATTTCAGTAGTATTGATAGAGTTATACTTCAGCATGTTCCGGTTGTATGCTACATTCACAACCTGTTCTAAGAATAGGGTAGTATAAATGTTGGCAAGCTTTGCAACCATAAAGCAACAGACTGGTCTGAGAACTTAACGAATAGTCTGTTCAAATATATATTTGCGTTTATGGTAATAGGGTAGATTTGTTTATCTAAATCCTCATCCGGAATATTTCGTATACAACATATGAACTTTGAATGGTTTACATAACCGAAGTACAGAAATAAAATAAGGGAAAGTTGTTAGTCCCGCCACTCACCTCCCCGGGTTCTGTAGTATACCAGCATCCTGCAAGGTGAGTATAACAGATAAAAGTGATGAGTGAAAGGTGCAATGGCGTGTTTCATAACTTCATCGGTGCCTTTCGCAGAAAGGCGGTTTAATAATGGAAAAGAAAATATTACCTGTGGCTGAGTCTCCAGTAAAAGGCTTTTCGCATCAGGCGGCGCTTTTATCAATACTTTTAGGACACAAGGAGTGCTGGGAATGGATTTGTAATAATTATATTCAGTTATTTTCATTGAGGAATTTGGACGGAAAACGAAGTGGAACTTTAGACTTTTATTATATGGATTACGGTGATTTTAGGGCTTATGAATATATTGCTAACCCATGGATAAGGCACTTTGGAACACCGTTGAATATGATCAATATGGATAACTTGGAAAGATTGTTAATAGATCAACTTGAAAAAAATTTTTATATCCAGGTAGAAGTAGATGAATATTATATACATAGCTACGATGCATATGAAAGAGGGCATGCTATTCATTGGATATATATTTATGGATATGATAAGGCTAATCATATATTTTTTGCATGGATAACTTTAAAAATTCAAAATTTGTTTGTGATAGTATTCCCTCGTATGAACTTTTACTGTCTATAAAAGAGAATTATAATAGCTATCTAAAAAAATTAAGTTCTGGGAATAACATGACCGCAGAAGAAAAAAATGGCCCCAGTATTTACATGTTTCAAATATTGCCATATTTGGCCGATCCCGAAAATAAAGAGGTTCTTTCTATTAATATCCGGCGGATGATATCTTTATTGAAAAACTATCTCCATATTGGTTTTCAATACTTAGCATATGGAAATTCGCAATATTATGTCTTTGGGATTGAAGTTTATAGCAGTTTACAAAAATACTTAATATCTAAAATAAGAAAAGGTGAAAATATTGATATAAGGGGTTTTTATTCCTTAATGGATCATAAAGCCCTTATGTTATGGAGAATGAAATTTTTACTTGAAAATAAGTATATAACAACCAGTCAAATTTCATCTTTAAATGACACAATCGATAATTATAATTTATTGGTGTTGAATAAAATGCGAATTCAGATTAATCTATTGCTGAAATATAGAATTAAAAATGATAATAGGTATTTGTACAAAGTTATTAGTGAACTTGATAGCATAAAAGAAAATGAAATTCATATATTAACGAAATTTATCGACTTATTGGAACAATCCTGCCATGAGCAAGAAAACCGAAATGTGAATAAAGAGTGCTAATAGGCTGGATGATGCAATTGGTGATATTGTCAACCTCTGCCCGATGTGGAAAAGCTGGTTGCAGTAGCTGAGGTATAGGAGAAGAAGTAAATGGCTAATATAATTAAACTGCCACTAAAGGAGTCTTTTACAGTTACCTTTCCAAAAGATGCGAATGCGGTGTCAATATTATTGAATTATCCGAGGGCATATTCCTGGCTGATGAATTGTTTTATCCAGTTAACCTGCTGGGGGAATCAGTATTTGGATTATTATGATTTTTACTATAGAAACTGTATACTGCTGTCTTACCAGCGGATTAAGGCGGAATTGGCGGAACAGATGGAAGGGGGAGTGACCGGCTTCATCAAAAATGCTTTAGCCAAAGGCTACTATGTTGTCCTGCCGGTAGAAACACAATACATCAGTCAATATGATTTTAAGGCAGTACATGATATGATGATCTATGGATATGACGCTGTAGGCATTTTTGATATTGCAGATAATTTCTCCGGGGGGAAATATAGGAAAGCCGTTTGCAGTGTAGAAGAATTAAAGAAAGCTATAAGCAGGATGAATGACCCGAAAACCTGGACAGGAGGGTTCGAGGGGACGATTGAATTGTTGTCTTACAGAGATGACGACAGGGCAAATTTTGAGTTATACCGTGTGATAGAATCTCTTCAGGATTACCTGGCATCCCGGGCAACGAGCAGATGGGATGTGAATCTTGGTATAAAATGGGATTTGGATGAAATAAAAAACAGATGTTTTGGAATGCAGTGTTATGATGGGATATTCCAAAATATAAGGATTGCTAGGGAGCAGGGAGGCTTTGCAGGGAGCGGCCACAGGGCGCTGTTTTTGGAACAGGAACATAAGAGGATAATGGAACTGCGGTTGGTATGGATGAAAGAGAAGTATCCGATTTCGGACGATATGATAGCAAAATATCATACACTATCCGATTGGAGCCGTACAGCAATGCGTTTAAAATTGAAACATGACATAACAGGAGATGAAAAGTTGCTTAACAGGATAGAAGAGTACTACAAATTAATTCGAGATGAAGAAATGGGGGTTTTGCCAAAGCTGATAGATGAATTAGAAAGCTGCTGACTTGGTTCATTGGCAACAGTCAACTTTACATAGGACTGTATTGTATTGGATATGGATGATCGATTTGACTGCCGTATCTTTACATATTCATTGGATAGTGGCCTGTCAGGCTTTTTACGCTTCCAGGAAGCGGAGAGAAGTTTGCCGCACAATATCTGCAAAAAGGAAAGTCTGGGGCAGCGCACATTGGAGAAGTGCCGCTGTCCCCCAGCCTTTCCGTCTAGAAGATTGCCGTGGCAGGCTCCACGGATAAAGACACTAATATGGTCTTTGTCTTGTTATTATATTTATTAAGCTTGGAAATAATTTTACAAAGATTTAATATAATATAAGACAGTTCAATATCTTGTTTTAAAATTCCGTATTCTACAGGAAAGCTACTCTTCCACTGCGCTCCCAATATATAAGTAAGCGATTTTTCCAGTATTGTTTTATGCTCCCATTGCACATAAAAACCACGTTGATCCAATATTCTTTTAGAATTTTTTACATGATGAAGGTGTTTGTGCATATAAGCATATATATCTATTCCGTAAATACACTTTTCGTGTTTTCTTGGACCCCATCCATATTTATTGCGGTTCTTGCTCTCTACGTAATCGACTAATGATTCAATATATTCGCTTTTATCAAATGGAAAGGGAGCACGGCCTTCTTTATATCGCCTGCAACAAAAAGGCTTAATATTATCTCCGGCTGCAGTCCTTATGTTCATATAATTTTGCGATGCATTTATGATTTCCTCATATGTTGCAATTCCTCGTGCATATTTTCCGCTTTTAAAGTTGTCTGCAAAATAGACTTCCTTTCTTTCATCATCATACCCATACAACATCATGTCATGACATAGTGTAAAATTGATATCATATTCGGCTATCTGGCTAACATCAAAAAGTGCATAGATACAATAACCATGATCTACATAGTCTCTAATAAAATGAATAATCCCATCCCACCTCTGTAGCGCAATCTCTCTGGAAACATAATTTTCTTCAATAAATGGAAAGAAAACACCAAGATAAGGAGTAACATAATCAATTCGTAATCTCTCTTCTAAGTTATCAAATACATAAAGCTGCACAAAATAATTATATATCCAGGGAATATGATAGTCTGTCCGTGCCCCTACGAGAGAAAAGATGTTCGCATAATAAGGATAGGAAGTGATCAATGGTTCAGAAAGTGGCAATATTTTTTTCATAAGAGTCTCCTCATCAAGATTCGTTTGCTGTGGAATAGTCCTTATGCATTTTGCGGGATATTTGTCTGTCCTAAACTGCACCATTGAACAGGCAGTTTAATTTGGTGTTCAGACGATGGTAAAAGAAACTGGCGAAATCATCCGGATTAGGGAACAGGAATGCCAACAGCGAACTGGTGGTCGCCTGTATGCGGAAATGGACTATGACTCCCAGTTAAATTTCGGACAACGGTGCTCTTGACGTTTTTCCGGATTTGTTCCTACTGCTCTTGTGCCCACCTGAAAAGCCGGATCAGAATATTTATGGTGGATACGAATGCTAGTAATAACAGAAGTATCCATGTAAGGCACCATCCAGATAAGGCGCTTAGGCAAATTTGGCCCTATGTCTGGTAATCACCCCATAAATTCAGTCTTGTGACGCTTGCACTGATGAAGACGGCAGCGAAAAGCCATTGGGCTTTCTGCTGATTAGTGTGGTCTATCAATCCAGGAGCCAGCTGTGTAAAATAAAATGAGAGGCATAGCACATTGACGGTGGTAAGGCTTATGCTCTGGATGCCAAGGGCATAGAGGACTGTGAGGATAACCGTAAGGGAGCGGATAGCGGTTTGGAATATGATTTTTGTCTTCCAGGTTTTTCGGTTGATTCTGTCATAATTTTCACCACCTTTTATTTTTGCCAATTGAAATGGATGGGAGATTCTTGACATTTCAGTTTACCAATTTATTATGCTGTTCAATGTAGGTGTTTTCTATGGGGCAATTCTTCTGTAAAAAATGAAATAGATTACCAAGTGATAGGTGTTGCTCTTATATTATTATGTCGGCATTTGTCAGATTAGCAAGGAATTAAAATGCTTATTTTGATGTGCTAAAGCACGTAAATGGATATGTGGATTGATGGTATTGTAAGGGAGATAGGTGTCTGGACGGGAGGGACTGATAGTTTTGGAATAGTGGTTTCGCAGATTAATAGGTTGACTGGCTTTCGGAAAAAGGTTGCTTGCATCTGTTGGCAGACATTGTGACAAGGTATTATTATGAATTGTGGTCAAATTTTTAGAATTATGGAAAAAATTGTAGAATTATTTGCTGGGGGATGGTATAATGGAAAAGTGAATGGAGGATAATTCCTGATTATTGGGGGTTGAAGGTTATTGGGCAATCAAACATTGTGATACTTAAAATGAGGTTTAAATAAAATGGTACGTCAAGGCGAAAAGAAAGATATTTATGACATTCAAGAAATTTTTTATGAGTCTGTTGACTGGATGCATGATAATCACATAAGGCAATGGGATTATGGAGATCTAAAACTTATTTTTTCAACATTTGATCGTAAAGATTTCTTTCTTTGCTTTAATTCACAAAGTAAGGCCGTTGGATTTATGATACTTTCGTTTAAAGATGTAAACAATTGCTGGGCTAAATTGTCTTT
>Ga0137308_100606_pt1 | contig 53461 bp, 48 predicted proteins | sample Inofrocosms_June_FD_97181 | JGI IMG/M metagenome (GOLD analysis project Ga0137308, IMG submission 97181) | Mouse cecal microbial communities from Vienna, Austria - N-Acetylneuraminic and N-Acetylglucosamine D2O microcosms_June | ecosystem: Host-associated > Mammals > Digestive system > Large...
AACATAGAAATCGAAACCCAGTTCTGCCTTTATTGCTGCTAAAAAAGATATATTTTCTTCTGTTAACACCATTTCAGGAAAATCGCTACTCTCTGTTTCTACTATAATGACAATGTTGCTTTTTAAGGAATATCTCTCTATCAGGGTTCGAATTGTCTCAACTTTTTCACCAAAAACCTTTTCAATTTTGTCTAACTGTGTGCTAACTGAAAGTGCATTTTCTTTTTGTGTCTGGTATTCCCATGTATCTATAGCTATACCAGCCAAAATAGAAGGTTGCGGCCAGTCCTGCTTTTTTCGGATTGAAGATGGTGATACTCCTAGCTGCTCAGTCAGATTCTCAAACGGAATTGATTCACCTGTCAAATAGAAGTTGACTTTCACTTTAGCCACAACTATCACCTCCCAAAAATATATCCTGTAGGAAGTATATTTCCACTATCTCTAATAGACACAAGGAATATTTCACCTGTTGTAGTATCAATCATCATATTATATCTAGCTCCTTGGTTTCCTACAAAGCTGTACTTAAAATCTTCAGCACCTTCAAAACCAAAACTTTGGGCAATCTCATTTGCCCGTTTATTCCCGCCTATTTTCTTTAAACTACGACCACCATGGCCAGAAGAACTTCCGGAACCTCCCCCAGAAGACTTCCTGTTTGATGCAAATTGCATCATACCTGCCCCTATTTCAGAAAGCCCTCCTACTAATGTCAAAGCTTGTTCCCCAGTAAGAATTGCACCAACTTCCCTGGCTCCCTCATATATATAATTACCACCATCGGCTCCTACAAGAACAAGGGATGGCGTTGAACCGCCCCCAATGTTATTGCCTAGAGCAGATAGAGCATTTCCTAAATTGCTCAAAATATTAGGAAGCTGTGGTGCAAGTTTTGCTAAATTATAAATACCATACACAGTTTGTAGCTTTGCCCCTACATCTCTTGCCGTGTATTGAGCATTCATTTCGTAAATTCTTCTATCACTCACATGCTGGTTCTGAATATCTGAGGCCATTGTCCTAACAGAACTTATCGAACCAGCTATAGCTGATATTCCCCCTATTACACAAGCGGCTACGAATGTACTTTTTACAGCTGTGATTACAGCTGCACCAACAGCCACAGATACTGACGAGGCTGCTGCAATGGCACCTATTGCCGCCGGAATTGCCGCTATTACAGCCGGAATTGCCACCACTGTAACTCCAATGATTACGCCAACAGCTACAGCAGTTACTATGCCAGCCAACACATTCCCTACAAGATCCCAAACATTAAATGCGCTCTCTGTGGGTGCATCATCATAGGAGCCATATGCTATGTGATTCCACCCTTCTGCTCCTGTGATGTTTTGCGCTACAGCGTCATAGTTATTGCACATCACAAGGCTGCTGTCAACATCGCCCGTAACAGGATCACCTTTTGCTGCAACTATTTCCCCAACAAGAGCTTGTGTTACAACTTGTGCGGCTTCAAATTTTACTTCTTCAGAAGCAATGATGACAACCGGCTTCTCCGAACCGATGGTAATACCATCTTCATCGGAGAGATCGCACAATCCGTTACTGCCACCTATCAGGGACATCTCTTCAGGATACAGATTCATCTCCTTCCCATGCTCCGTTACGAAGGAACGCTTAGCAGGATCACTCATTCTATCGCAATTGCCGCCATTTGTGCGGACACAGTTGACAGCGATAGCAGCCTTTTCATCACAATTTGGGCAGTAGAGTGATACCCGTGTTCCCACCTGGGGCATACAGTACATGAAGTTCCCAGTTTCCGGGCGCCATGTATAAGGATACGGGCCTCCAGGATCCCAGCCAGCATCAATATCCAGTTTCAGCTTCAAGGTCTCCCGCGAGGTTTCCAAAACCTCACCCAGCAGGGTTATTCCACTGATCTTCTCGTTGTAGAGCATCTTTCCCCAGCCAAGGCCTGGGCGACCAAGGCGATATGTAAAAATCAACTCTCCGCGTTCCAGTATAGCAGACTTTTCAGAAATAATAAAGGGCTGTCCCTTAAAGACTGTGTACCAGCCTAGGTCGCACAATTGCGGACTCTCCACATCATAGTAGAAGAAGTCGGCCTTGCTGTAGCCCACCGCAGAACCGCCCAACTCATAGTACCGCTGGCTGATTCCGCTGGTGTAGGCATCTTCTGGAAACTCACAGATAAAGGAACGGTCAGGGAACCCAAACCACAGCCGGGGAAGTCCTCGATGGGTTTCCGGCACCAGAACGCCCCCGCAATGGCTGGCCATGCGCATCAGAAATTCCCAGTCCGTCTCCCGATACTGGATCACGGGCTGGCCCAGGGTTTTCTCTTCTCCAACAGTGCAGATAGCTGCGCCACCGCTGTACTCAGAACACACCTGCTGCGCCACTTGGCTGTAGGTTTGGCCCACATCCTGGAAACTGCGGCTGCGGACTTCCCGATCCATCAGGCAGGTCCCGGAGAGTAGTTCTACATGGAAACGATTATAACCACCAACCCGTACCATCTCTGCTTCCCGGATCACACCGGCGAATAGGCATTTTTCCACACCGGATTTGTCCAGGGTGAGAATGTGCTGCTCCCGACCAGCCAGCGCACCGCTGAGCTGCTCCAAGGCGTTCTCCCCGGCCTCACCTTCCACGATGGCCCAGCCGTGCGCATTCACGCCGACGTGAAGCTTCAGCGCAGTTAGGTGTTCAATATTTAGGGCTCCGCACATTCGCAGAGTGGTATGATTGGTGGTTACCATATACTATTATCCCCTCTATCCAATCTTATTTTAAATCCTCCAATTTGGTTTTGCGACTCTGCAAACATATTTCGATTGCGCCTACATCAACTGATGTAAGTTCTCCGGTAATAGGACCGTGACCAAATTGATCAGCGAATCGTAGATGGATACCAGTATCACTCTTTCCTCGATTTTCGATTTTTTGGATATTCCTTAACCGGATTATAGATTGCCCAAATGCTTTAGGAACAAGCAGCCATTCCTGTCCAATCAACACCATACCATGAGCAAACTCTTGTGAACATTCTAAATCCTTATCTACCCAAGAGAGCAATTCTTTTCCAGTATAGTGTTCTTCAGAGTTGAGCTGAGTATGGATGCTCTTGCACATATTAGTGGATTCTAGGTTAAATAGGCCAAGAATTCCATAAAGCAGAAGGTATGTTCCACCTATAATCAAGAATAGGATAACGCATATATAGATAAAGTTGTTCGCGAAATTAGCTATTATATCTAAAAGACGGCCTGAAAGTACTCCTGTAAAGCAAGTAAGAAGCCCCCCGCTTGTCAAGGACAATGTTCCGAATAACAAGCTTTGAGTAATTTCTTTTTGAACCATAGACGTGCAAACTTTTTTCTTCATTTCAGTTACTTCCTCCCCTGCGGAAATATAAATGCTTCCCGACACCATAATCAATTCGGTAAAACAAAAATGTAAGTACACAGAGTAGCACTATACCAACGACCGAATAAGGAACTAGAAAAGCAAGTGAATATATAACAGAAGAGTTCGTTCCAATTGTATCCTTAACCATGGCACAAATATCGGAAATATAAAATGCAATAAGTGAAATTGTTCCGAGAACGTAATAAGCTATCCCAATCATTGGTAGTTTGTTACGATCGCTTATTTGTGTCCTTGACTTTTGGGATCGACTTAACTGTGTAGAAATCAATATTTTACGAAGCATAGGGTTCTTAACAACATAATAATATTTCGCTGATAATAGAAATGGAAAATAGCAGGATAGCATCCCCCATCCCCATAACCACATTAATGGGCCTACACCTATCAAAGCACCAATGTGCATAAAGTAGTAGCTATTATCCATACATCTAATTTCCTTCCAATATGGGTTCCGACTGTGTGCTTTGTTTAGGTTCGCCATATTCTTTGAGGAATCTAAAAAAGTCATCAATATTCGGAAGTGTTTCAGACAAAATATCTGCTCCAAGCCCATAAGCTGCAGCTTTTACAGCTGCGTTTACAAACTCATCAGAGCCTATCATTCCATCAGCGAGGATTCCATCTCCCCCTGCAAAACCAAATGCACCACAAATCGCACTTGATAACAGCATATTTCCTATATCACCACCGCCGGTCCATGCAGAATGCGCTCCCAATAGTGCGTTGACAAAGGCTTGTGCATTACGCCCTAATGTACCAACTGCCAATGCTCCACTCGTAAAGCCATAGACACATGAGCGTCCCCAAGCACCCCCATCAAAGTTGTCTTGGAAACCTAATCCTACTGAACATACCTGCGCTAAAAAGTTGATAGTGCCTGCAGCTATTGCGCCCAATGTTCCGGTCCCCAAGTGATTAATAACCATTTGCCAAAGAGTACATTCTCCTGCTGCTACGAGAGATTTTACACCGGCTATGTGGATACCGCCAACATATAATAACACCCCTGTAAGTCCCCAACCAATGGAATCTGTTACTCTCTGTTCAAGCGGACGTGCCTCTCCTGATTGGTAGTCAACAATTCCTCCAGCAATAGTACCTACAGTAGCCATACCAAAGGCACAAGCGCCTCCTATAAGTGCCGTAGTCGCTGCAACCCCCGCAATTGCAGCAACTACTACTCCCGCAATCGCCAATAACCCCACAACCGCCAGCCCAATAACGGCTCCACCAAATATATCTCCAAAAAGGTCCCAATTAAAGCCGTCATCTGTCTCGGCCAATTGAGGGCCATCATTATATGCAACAAAAGAAACAAGTTTCCATCCTTCCAAATGGCTGAAAAGTTTAGATAAAAAGTCATATCGATTGGACATGGTGACGCTGCAAATTACAATGCTATTGCTATAGACTACTTTTGCCAATTCAAGTTCACCATCTACAACTGATACTTCTATAATAGGTGCGGAAAAAGCTACATCTTGAAGAGCTAAAATGGCAATAGTATTTTTCGAAACAATAGAAATTCCATCGTCATCAGACATTAAAATAGCTCCAAGAATATCCCCTTCATCTGCGTCCACTAAAGACATCTCTTGGGGATATAGATTCATTTCTTTTCCATGTTCAGTTACAAAGGATCGTTTGGATGGGGTACTCATTCTTCCGCAACTGCCGCCATTGGTACGAACACAATTAACGGCAATTGCAGCCTTTTCGTCATAGTTAGGACAGTAGAGTGAAACCCGTGTCCCCACTTGGGGCATACAGTACATGAAATTTCCTGTCTCCGGCCGCCAAGTATAGGGATACGGCCCGCCAGGGTTCCAGCCTGTGTCAATGTCCAGCTTCAGCTTCAAGGTCTCCCGCGAGGTTTCCAGAACCTCACCCAGCAGGGTCATCCCGCTAATTTTCTCGTTATAGAGCATTTTTCCCCAGCCAAGGCCCGGGCGGCCAAGCCGGTATGTAAAGATCAATTCCCCTCGTTCCAGCCGGGCTGATTTTTCTGCAATGATAAATGGCTGTCCCTTAAAGACTGTGTACCAGCCCAGATCGCACAGTTGTGGACTCTCTACATCATAATAGAAGAAGTCCGTCTTGCTATAGCCAGCCGCTGAGCCGCCCAGTTCATAATACCGTTGACTGATCCCGCTGGTGTAGGTATCCTCTGGAAACTTGCAGGTAAAGGAACGGTCAGGGAACCCAAACCAAAGCCTGGGAAATCCTCGATGGGTTTCTGGCACTAGGATACTCCCGCAATGGCTGGCTATGCGCATCAGGAACTCCCAATCTGTCTCCCGGTACTGAATCACAGGTTTGCCAAGAGTCTTATCCTCTCCAACAGTGCAGATAGCCGCGCCGCCACTGTACTCAGAACACACCTGCTGTGCCACCTGACTGTAGGTTCGGCCCACATCCTGGAAGCTGCGACTACGGACTTCACGATCCATCAGGCAGGTCCCGGAAAGAAGCTCTACGTGGAACCGATTATAATCACCAACCCGCACCAGTTCCGCTTCCCGGATCACACCGGCAAACAGGCATTTCTCCGCCCCGGATTCATCCAAAGTAAGGATGTGCTGCTCCCGGCCAGCCAGCGCACCGCTGAGCTGTTCCAAGGCGTTCTCCCCAGCCTCGCCCTCCACGATAGCCCAGCCGTGGGCGTTTACGCCAATATGCAGTTTTAGCGCAGTCAGGTGTTCAATGTTTAATGCTCCGCTCATTCGCAGAGTGGTATGATTGGTGGTTATCATGTTTTGCCTCCTTTAGTCCTCGTCCTCCTGGCCACTACGTACAATCTCAATCAAACCATTGTACTTACAGACCAAGAAAGACCTCGTTGTTAACGCAGGCTCACCTTCCTTGCCAATATGGGTATCATCATGAGTATCATCCCATACATTGACAATAATAGGCACACAAGGAGTTCCTGTAACTGTTCCACCGCTTTCACCGTCTGCAGATGGCTCTTTCACATAACTCACACTGCCCCCGGTGTGGTTTTCTGGGCTCGAACACACGCCAAAGGATGGAATATTTTTCTCAACGACGCAATCCTTCTTGAACATAATTGGCTTTTTCAAGGTGTAAACACCATGACAAAGCGGCAAATTTAGCCGCCTATTATGTGAACCATACTGACAATGCAACAAAGCTCCCCGTACTACATATGCGGGGTTTTGCCTATCGTATTCCGCTTGATACTCAGCCATTTTTTCAAGAATTTCTTCTTCCTTTTCGCTGGGGGCGGGTGAATCCTCATATTGCTGGTCTTCGACCAACTTTTCAATTTCGGACGCAGTCACATCCATCCCATCTGCCTGCATTTTTTCGGCCATAGCCTGGTACATCTGCTGTTCAGTTGCCTCTTCACTCGCCGGCTCGGCGGTGCTTCGGGCAATAATTTCAGCCATCACATTTCTCCCCTTTCACCGTTTGTAATGGAGTGATCCCTACCCCGCGTGTGCCGCGTTTCAACATACTCTCCAATACATCCACCCGTATCACGGTATAAATGTTTTTCATGTCTGCCAATTGAAATATGCTTGTATCGCCAACAGGTTCCAGATTGATGACACCTTTTGAGAGCACACTTCTATCAAGATTCCATTCACTACCTTCAGCCAGGCAATGAATTTGCTTTAATATGGGCAGATAGTAAGTTTCTCGCTGAGGTGTTTCCATGTCCAGCAAAATAATCTGCTTCGATATAACCTGTGGCTCATAGAGTGTCACAACTTCCATGCACTTCTTTGAGAGAAGCAGAAATGGAGAGGAAATAACATCAACAAACACAGTATGCGGGTTCGGGCGGATATTCAGGATTTGTCTTCTTGCAATTTTATGAGAAGCCCCAGGTCGGATATTTCGAGGGTCGATTTTTCCCCTCCAATCCAAAAATTCTGGACTATCTACATAGCGGGGATCACTGTGCAGCAAAAAGTAATTCATGTTTCTCGCCTCCATTGGTAGAATGGCATTTGCTTCTCCATATATGGGCCAATCGTGAATTGAATTTCTGGCATAACGTCAATTCCATCCAATGAGAGCGCATCCAAGCAAAGCGGTAACAGACCTTGCAACAATCCGGTTGCTGTCGCATAGTAGTTCAGGTGGTATGCCTTTTTAAGCTCCCATAACTCATATTCCTGTACCCGGATCACCGATTGCCGTAGGGTGGCGGCAATAACATCAAAGTCAGCATCAAGATTTTGCAGTAATATGGAGAAATCCCATTCCGAGGCCGCCTCATTGTCATCAACTAAAAAGCGTTCATCATAGGCATCTATCTGGAAAGCATATTTTTCAAGCAGTAAGTTGCTCTGCATCACCGAGAAGCTGATATAGGCCACAGGCCCTTTCTTCGCAGCTGTCTGCCAACAGACAGCTGCGTCAAACGCTTTCTGCATTGATCTGGCCAGATCAGCATTCAACACTTGGACATTGTCCTTCATACAGAGAACGATCCGATCAAGATCAGTTAAGAATCTTTGCTGCAGAGGTTCTGATACCAGGGAGGCCAATTCTTCCATTCGATCCATATCTGCACTTCCTATTCGATGTGGACCTGGGCCCCATCCAAGTGAATTTCATCCTGAATTGTCATTTTCGTCTGTCCCTGCTCCAACACAATGGACTCAGGCGCAATTACGCTGACAGACTGCTCCAGACTTGCAATCTGGATAGCTTCATCGGATTTGATGATGACAGATTTGTCACTGGTAATCCGTATACCCTCTTCGTCCAAAATTTCGATGCTCATGCCTTTATTGTTGGTAAAGACCAGAGATGTGGGTGTAAACAAAACCTCTTTGTTATACTTGCTCTTGAGCGATTTGTGGTCAGGGTTTACTCTGGCATCACTACAGTCTTCAGACAGGTGGACGGCGCTGATGATGTACGCTTCACTCTCTTGGGCACCAGGCATGTACAGACGCACAGAGTCTCCCTCCTCGGGCATACAATACCAGCCCGTGCCGTCCGGAGAGGAGTAAACCGTGGAGTAGGGGAACCATTTCTTGTTGCTCTGGATGCCATCGACCGCTACCTTCACCTGAACGGTGTCCCGGGTTATGCCAACAATGTTGGCGTCCAACGAGGCACCGATAGCTTTCTCATTGTAGCGTTTGACGGCCTGCAGTCCAGCCTTGGATTTGAGCTTATAGTGATGGACCATTTCCCGGCCATCCAACTCGCTCACCACATCGAAAATATAGTACGTCTGCCCATGGAACGGGAAGCTGTCACCGATTTCGTAAATCTCCCGGCTGACCGCTTCCATGCAGAGCGCATCCGACTCAATCAGTGACAAGACTTTGTTCTTGGTCTTCAGCAGATAGTCATCGGTCTCCTTTTTCAGTGTGTACGTCTCCTGGGACAGGTCAATGTTGCTCTTCCCGTCCGGGAAACCAAAGTAGAAGTGCATTCCTTCTTTGCGGTAGGCCGGGACCAGGTTGTCATTGAAGTGGCTGGCCAGACGCTTGGCAAACTCCCAGTCCGTCTCGTTATACTGGACAATGAGATCGCCAATCTGCTTTCCGGTCCCGATGGACATGGCATGGCCAGCATTCTGATAATACTGCTCATTGTGCTTCATGACAGCATCATAGGTGGATTGGGCGTTTTGGAACACTCGGGTATGCGGAACCAGATCCATGTAGTAGCTCCCACTGACAGCATCCAGGGTCAGCAGCCTCAAGTCACCCTCTACCTTAACCTGGACATTGGTAGAGACACCGCAGAAGAAGGTGTAGTCCGTTCCGCTTTCATCAATCAGGAGCAGCTTGACCTGGATATCATTCTGGCCAGTCTGGACATACTTCTCTTCATCCTCAGCGCGGATATGTCCGATAAAACGCAGTGTCGCATGGTCATTCAACTTCTTATGGACTTGGCAGGACAGCACATCCAAAGTCCGGAACGGATCTAAAACAATTCGATAGTCCCGCATAACTACACCTCCGTTGTCTTATCCTGAATGGAGCGGATTACCTGGAAGGCCGCATTCTTCCACGCCTCCATATCCGCAATTGCGCAGTTAAAGATGCCATGCATCAAGTTGCCGCCGATAGAGGTGAGGAACACGATGTAGTAAATCTGCGTGTCGATGCCATGCCCCTTAAACTCGAACCAGGAGAGCATCGTCTCACCCAGCGGCTCCGTTGCGGACTCATAGAAGATATTGGCCGGATTCACTTTCTTGAGAATCGCTTTCATCCCATCGGCAGCAGACTGCATCTGAGCAGGTTTGATGGGCTTGTTGAACAAGTTGAACGCAAAGTTGGTGCTGCCCAGTAGATCGGTTTTAATGATCTGTGGCCGCTGTTCAGAGGGATATTTAATCCGGGAGATCTTGGAGGGCATGTCCACAAAAGACTCCGGTAGCCAGATGGACATTTTGTCCTTAAACAACAGTGTTTCCTTAAATGTAAGCACCTCACCATTGATAGTAACACCATCGCCGTGGATATCCTCGCTGGTTGCCTTTTCCTTTCGGCGCAGTTCAATAATCTGTTCATCTAGAAATTCCATTAAAATTCCCCCTCAAAATTTCAAAGGTTTGCTTGTTGTGAAACAGTCCGTTCAGTCATCTGTGTAGACTTGCATAAAACTCCCTTGTACGATATCTGGATTCAGCCGGTTATGCTTCGTCTGCAAATACTTTTCGAACCAATCTAGCTTTTCATATATCGTGGCCCTTTTACGTTCAGGCTTTGGCGCGTTCGCCGAAATTCCATATTTGGCCTTGTCCCGGGCAATAACTTCATTAAGATGCCGCTTGACTTCATTGATTTCGACAGGGCCACTTTCTAAAAGCAGCGTTGGTGACACCTCAAGCGAATAAAACGGATTCATAAAATATTTCCCATCGCTGTACTCAACAACCCGCGGCCGACTGGTCATCAAAAGATTGACCAACTCTGGGCTTGTTTCAGAATCTTCCCATTCTGAAACGGCCTTACCCAGTTCAGGCTCAAGGGCAACGATTGGGACATCCGCATATTCACTCTCCAGGCCATAGGCTTCCTCAACGGCGGGGCCAAAGAAACCTAGTTCATCAAAATAAGCGTCCCCAAACGCGATGCCGCCGCGCACAAGATATCCTGCGTTCATGATCCGCAGCAGCGAGAGGGAAGTGTTATACATTGCTATGTAGACAAGATTCATATCGTTTTTTCGGTGATCCTCAATGCCCGACTTATAATAATAGAAAATGTAAGCGCAATCGGAAAAGCTATATACCTTCCGGGCATAAATAACATGCTGCATATTCCGTTTTTCATTCGCTAAGGCTTCTCCGTGGAAGATCCTGTGAATGAGAAACTTGTCCTCAAATTTTTTGTTGTTCTTCGTACCCAGTAGGTCGATGAATATCACCGCCATCTTTTGATAAGCATCCATTTCTTTTCTCCTCTTAATATTGGGCAGGACAGGCCCCAATGATGGGGCCTGCCCTCGCTACGCAGCTGTTACTGTCGGACTCCCGGCAGCCTCTCGCCCCATATTGACAGAAATAAGTTTGATTATGCTCGCTTAGTCAGCGCTTGGATTTAATTTGCAGCAGCCGCTTCACCGGGTCCTCAAGGAAGGCCCACAGAATCGCAGCGACAACGATGATTCCCACGATAACGCCGAGACGGATCAGCAGGATTTGACCCTTATGCTCCTTGTACCACTCGTCGTCAAAGGAATACACCACATTATCCGTATCCGCCCAATACTCAGCGCAGATGTCCGCCAGGTAGGGTTTGGCATATGTATTGACGCCGCTCCGAACACTGATGGGCAGCGTAACCGATTCTCCCCGGGCGATGTCCGCAGCCAGCCCTCTGTCGAACAGCGCCAGAGCGTGTGTGCCGTCCGGGAACTCAATCATGTAGTACTGGTTATACATTGTCATTGCCCACAGGGCGTTGGTGGTGGCCTGGGGATAGATACGGGTGCGGTGGTTCACCACGGCCCGGCCGCTCTCCCAGCGGGCCAGTTCGTAAACGCCGGTGGGGGTGGCGGCCACCGGCTCTACGGTGAACTGGCTGAATGGATATTGGGCCATGAAGTCTTCTGCTCCTGCGACACGGGGGATATCGGCTCCGGCTTTTTTACCTGTAAAGGAGCTTCCAGCACCAGCGGCTTCAATCTCGACTTGGGTGACGGTTACTTCATCCCGGCGAAGAAACCCAGCTGGACGGACCTGAAAGAAGACTATGAGTAAAAAAAGTAGTAGAACAAATGGTATAAAATAATTTAAAAATTTTGAGAGCATATAATTATAACCTCAATACTATTCAAGGCAATCATTCCATTTTAATTAAAACTATTTAGGGCCTGTTTGAAAAACGTTAATATCCCTAATCTGCGAGTTTCCGCCATGATGGGTCAACTTTGAAACAAAGCATAGTAATTTAACATAGTCCGATTGCCTGTCTCCACTCTTGCGCTGAGGGCAAAGTTGGGTCAATGCATTGCTTTTCTTGATCAATAAAATACGCAATCTGATCCCATTCACTTCCCACTAATCCGACCGCCAACAGATTTTTTATATATAATTCAAAATTTGGAGCAAGTTGAAGGGGTGGTACACAAATCTCGTCATGTTTTAAGTAGACCACAGGTTTCTGTGACCCCTTGACAGAAAGATCAAACATAACCATGTCACCATTAGGGACATCAAAGAGATGAAGTTTTCCAATCAACTCTGGATCGTTACACGGATTACTATAAATGTTTCGTTCTGTTTCACTCAAATATGATTCTATATTCCAATTCATGGCTCCACTATATATAGGACACAGTTTTTTTACAAAATGCAGACCCTCGTTAATCTCTCGGCCCTTGCTATTGAATAAACTCCATGAAATATTTACTGCCCCAGAAACTGATGTACAGAAGTCAATAAAGTCTTCTGGAAGGTCTGTCTGATACAAGTTTTGTATGTGATTAATCTGCTGTCCTGTAGTTGGTTCACCAATTTCGAATGCGGTAACACTTCCTCCAATTTTCAGAATAGCGTCTTTTATTTTGGTTGCATTTTCAATGAACGACTCTCTGTCCATAAGTTTAGACTCCTTATAGTTCAAATTTACATGTAAAAGATATTGTAAGTTTTCCAAATCGAATGAATTAACCCAATAGCTCCTCTTTTTTAAACTCCAGCTAATGAATGTATTAAATCGTGTTAGGGAACCGCTGATTTAACCAAGTTCTAAAAGAGCACATCAATCCTGAATAAGGGAAATGTGTTTTGCTTTCTCTATCATACAAGTTGTCTAAGCATTGTACTCCGCTTGTACAATTAAATCAGCGGTTCCTTAAAATAGCGATATAAATTAGTGTTCAATAATTCGCCTTCAATACCCACTAACATACATTCGACCTGGGACGTTTGGAACCTCTCCACCTATAAGGTTATATTCCGCTTGTTGAGCAATGGAAAACCTCATCACTTGCAGAGCTTCGGTTGAGGTTAGACCAGCCTTTTTAAATGCGTTAAATACTGCTATGTTATATTGATGAACTGTCGGTTTTGTACCTGCATCTTGGTATGGTTTCCAGAAGCTTTGTAGTTCACCATGAAAAACAGTGTGTGGCATTCCTGCATCTGTGCGTGTATTTCCCTCCATTTTGACGCTCACAGCATCATGTGTAGGAATAACACCTTTAAAAGCCGCATCTTGGTTTGGATGATGTGTTTGTCCTGGAATACTATGATCATTTTTAAACGATCCATATATACCAACACGTAAATTAGGATTATCAGGTTGTGGAATATAATGTCCATTTATAACCAACCCATCTGCTGGCGGTAACGCAAGTACTGGTGCTGGAGCAGGTAAGGCAAGTAGTGGTTGAGGTGCTGGTAAGGCCGGTAAACCACCATCTTTTTGTCCAGCAATTATATCGCTTGTGGATTGGCAGCTATATCCACTTGGATCATTATAAATAATGGGATTATTTTGACTGTACACATATAGGTTCAGACCATCACCCCGGTACACATCCTCTTGTGTAAACCGAGCGACTACCGGATTGTAGAACCGAGCCCGCAGATAATACTGTTGCGTGATGGGGTCTAACTGCTGACCATTGTACTTGAAGCGGTTGGGAACCGTCTCAACCTGCTCCGTCAGGTTGCCGAAGGCATCGTAGGCGTAGCGATTGAGAACCTTGCCGTCTTCGTCTGTGATATGGGTCGTTGACCCCATCTCGTCGCTGGCATAGTGGTAGTACGTCCTGGCGCTGTCGGCGCTGGAGTGGCTGGCAATCAGCTCCGTACCACGAATCAGGCGGTTCAGGCCGCTGGAATCCTCCTCGGACACAGTCTCACGGTTCTGATTGAAGATAAACCGCACCAGGTTGCCGTTCTCCTCCATCTCATACCGCAGCCCCTCGGCATCGTAGCGGTTGATCTGGATATTGCCGTCAAAGGTCTCCACCCGCTCGGCCCGGTTGAACGCATCATAGGAGTAGAGAGCCTTATCGTCCGCCAGCAGGTTTCCGGCGTGGTCATACCGGTACGGAGTGATGATACCATCCTTACTGTGCGAAACCAACCGGTTCCGGGGGTCATAGGCATACTGCTCCTCCACGCCATGAGCGACACGGCGCGTCCGGTTGCCCGCCTTGTCGTAGAACAGCTCTTCCGTCAAGGTGGGGTATTCAATTTTTGTGAGCTGGTTCAGCCCGTCATAGAAATACCGGGTATCACCTTCCATCTGCTGCTTCAGAATACGGTTGCCGTTGCCGTCGTACTGATAATGGTTATCCGCCAACAGCGCACCGCTTGCCAGAACCTTCAACGCCGTGAGGTTCTGATCCCGGTCATAGCCATAGCTCACCTGCAGGGGACCGTGGCTCTGGCCCAGGAGCATACCGGCGGCACTGTGCTCATACTCCGCCAGCTTCACTCCATTATCATATACTTCCTTTAATATATCAAGCAGATCAAAGTGAAATTCGGTAACTTTTCCTGTTACGTCAGTCTGACGAATTTTGTTCCCGTTCTTGTCGTAGGCCAGGGCGAGCAGCGTCCGTCCGCTGGCGGATTTGCGGATCATGCGCCCCATGGCATCATAATCATAGGCATACCGCATCCCGGCGGAAATGGCGCACTTTAATAAGCCCTCAGGGGTGTATTCGTAAAATTCACCCAGAGCGCTGTCCTTCGCTTTTTTGAACAGGGGAGCGCCGTAGAGATTAAAGCCGTATTCCACCGTCACCCCGTTACGGTCCGTCTTGCTTACCAGCCGGGCTTGTCCATCATAGTGGTATTCCTCGCGCTCACCAAGGGGGTCCACAACTGCGGCCAGCTTGCCCATGCGGTTATACTCAAACTGTGTAGTATGGCCCTCGCCGTCAGTGGAGGCGATGATATTCCCAGCTAGGTCATACTCATAGCTCTCCCGGCTGCCATCGGCCTTGATGATTCCAGTGATCCGGCCCCACTTGTCCAGTAGATACCGGCTCTCGCCGCCGTTACCGTCCGTCACGCCGGTAATATTGCCCCAGGCGTCGTAGGTGAACTGCTGCTCTGTGCCACCCGCCGTCCGAATGCGAATGCGGTTGCCGGCAAAGTCGTACTCGAAGCTGGCGCCGCGCTCGTCCGCATCCAGCTGCTGGAGGAGGTGACCATTTTCATCATAGGTCTGAGTGCGAAGCACAACGCCATTAGGACCAATTACTGTTGTAACGCGCCCTAAAAGGTCATAGACATACTCAAACCCGGCTCCATCATCAGAGTCCTCGTTGTACTGGTTCGGACGCACCAACCGGGACAGCCGGCCATTGGGATCATAGAACCGGCGGGTTACGCCACCGTCTTTATCAATACGGCGGATTTCCCGATTCAGCAAGTCATACTCAATCGTCACGCTACGGCCTTGCAGGTCAGTAATGCGAACCAAATTCCCGGCAGCATCGTACCCAAACTGAGTTCGATTTTGGATACCGCTGGCCTTTTCTCGATGTTCTTCCGCAATCAGCCTATTGGCTGCGTCGTATTCCCGCAGTATCTCACCACCGCCCGGCAGTTGGATCTTTACGATATTACCCGTTTTGTCATAAGAGTACCGTGTGGAAACGAAGCCCTGGCCACATCCCTGCTTATCCGCACTGGTTGTAACCGCAACCATGCGCCCAACAGAATCATATTCGTACTGTGTAACCTGTAACAGCCCATCGCTCAGTTTCCGCTTTTCAAAGACACGCTTATTGAGGCAATTATAGCCATACTCAAGAACCGCACCTGTGCAGTCACTTACTTTGACCATACGGCCATCCCGGTCATAAGCATAGGAAATCGTATGCACCATGCCGCAAGCGCTGGTTTCCGTTTGATAGTCGCAATATCTGAGTTCATCCGTCAGATGGCCTGCCTGATCATAGAGATAACGTGTGAGGCGATAGCGGACAGCACCATCCGATATCGACACAGGCTCTCTCTTTTCCGTCAGCCAGCCGATATCATTGTATGCATAGAGTGTACCAATGCGTGTTTCATCAGAGTCGCCTGCATTGAAACCAACCGTGTCAATCTCTTTGACAATGCTGCCAGAAAGATTATAGACGTACCGTTTCAGTACGACCCCATCTGGCCCAGTAATCTGGATTAGCCGGTTTACGCAGTCATACTCATAGATGAAACCAGGACCATCATCAAGGGATTCGTCGTATTCCGCAGGCTGGATTTTCTTGATGATGTTACCAGCAGCATCGTATTTAATCCGCTCTACCTCTCCACTAGGATAAACAATCTTAACCTTCCGGTCATCGGGATCATAGATATTGACAATTCCTTCCCCATCCTGAGTAGCTGGATCGTAAGTATTGGGGTTGATCTCTTTGACGATATTCCCCTCGCCATCTCTGGGAGTAGCTAAAACATGCCCCAATTCATCTATTGAACGGATAAGGTTGTGGAACGGATCATAGTCATATTCTGTCCCTAATTCTGCTCCCTTTGGGTTGAAGTTGTTGGGGAAGACAACCTTTTTTAGGTTGAATACCAGATCATAGACATACTTCTGTGTATTGCCCATAGAATCAACACACAGGCACAGGAAGTCCATGTTATTGTATCCAAGCCGCACTGTACCTAGGGCGCTGCTGATAGTCATGCGGCGTCCGGCTCCATCAAAGCTATATTTAAAGGTTTCTCCCTCAGGGGTAGTATACTCCGTAGGTTTATTCCAGCCAGCCTCATAGCGATAACAGGTCTTATCACCGGAGGGCGAAATGATTGCTATAATGCGCCCATGGCTGTCGTATTCAAATTTCCGCACCAAGTTCTTAGTTTGATCAATGCGGATGTGCTCTTCCACCATGTTACCGTGAGAATCGTAGAAGCATTGTCTCAACCAGCCACTATTATCCCTGTGCTCTATCAGATTTCCATTTTCATCATAGCAGAAGGTAGACACCAAGCCATTGGGCAGTCGTTCTTCCAATAGACGGCCCTTAATGTCATAGACTCGATGAAGTTCCGCGCCACGCCGGTCTTTTCTCCAGATAATATTTTGGCACTCGTCATAGCCGACCTCTTCCTCTGTCCCGTCCTGGTAGATCGTTTTAATCATCAGATTGTCCTTATTATAGACATACCTGATTTCCTTGCCATTTTGCGGGGTAAGAACAGTGTTGGTACGGCAGCTGTCATCGTAAAGGCAGATATACTCTTGCCCGGTCGAAAGAACCTGTCGAGTAATCCTGCCTTCAGCATCATAGTCATTGTGAACGTATGTAATTCCTTCTGCGTTGGTTATTTCGCGGATATACCCCTTGGCATCGTACTCATAGCGTTCTATACCCCCATTGGGTGCCTCTACCGCAACGAGGAACTCGCCATCGAATGTGTACTTTATTTTCCTGCCAATGCTGTCTGTAATACAGGACAGCTTGTTTTCTGCATAGTCTAAGGTTAAAGTCTGACCGCTGGCCAAGATAACCTTCTTCAATGTTCCGCCAACATACTCATAGAGAGTGCGGTTCCCATTGCGGTCTTCTGTGTATAGAAGACGACCAGTCATATCAAATACGCTGTTAACCCTGGCAGAAATATCCACCAACTTATAGGAATCCTCAAACTGGCATAATTGCAGTGATTCGTCCCCGCCACGCCGGTTACGCCACCCGTCCGGAGTTTTGAGGAACGTCTCAATGTGCATATCGTTCATCAGGATTTCAATTACATCTCCCAATGGAGTCAAGCAAGCAGAAAGGCTGAACATCCACTTGTTACCAAGTAAAGAATTTTTCAGATTCTTTTGGGAGTTGTAGTAACGTAGAAGTGGGAAATCGCCGCTAATATCATTGAGTATGATATCGCATTGCTCGACCAAATATGCGCCAGTTATTAAGTTGACAGGCTCCAATCCATTACAACATGAACCCGGCTTGGTGTCGTTGTTTGTAGTAGTACCACCGGATTCTGCACCGTGTCCCGCCACCTTAGAAGGATCAGTCGTATCTGGGAGCTTTGTTGTATCGGGTGTTGGGCCATCAGCCCGGGGAGCGTTTTGACCATCGCCGTCCATAGTTCCCGCTTGATCTTTTCTTTCAGGAATGAACACCTGGACACCACGACCTATGTCAATGACATCTCTCCAGCATTTGGGGTCAGAGGGATCGAATGTTCCGTTTACAATGTTGGAATAAAGATTACCAGCTCCCTGTAAGCCCATCAAAACAGCGTCTGCACTTGAGAGTGCATTTGCGGCGGTCTTAAAGAACTTAACCAAACGTACAACACCCATAGCAGCTTTTGCCAATTTATTTCCTGCTTCGGCGGCGTTTGTGATTGTTGATACAGTGCCAGTAACTGCTTTTGCTGCTTTGGCCAGCTTTCCACCGCCAAGCGCAAGAGTCCCACCAGGGATTAGCGAGGCTGCACACATCGCAGCAGAAGTGGCTGCCCCCACATAATCACCACGGGATAGAGAAACTGCGGCATTGATGCCATTAGCTACTGTTCCGATAGGAGCGGGAGCTACAGTACCGACAATATCCAGAATTAATTGTGCGCCGTCCAGCACAACATCAAACCATGTATAGTTCTCTTCCTCTAAATGTTCAAAGTGCATTGAACGGTCTGTTCCCAAAGAGTAAAAGGGGAAACAATATACGTTTATGCTTTCTTCACTACCAGAAAAATTAATCTGATTGCTCTGAACCTTCATAATGAGTTTGTTCCCAGCCAAAATCGTCACAAGGCCCGTAGTAATGGGCGGAACATACTCAGGTTCTGGAGTATCCCCATGGGTAGCAACCAACTGGGTTTGGCGCCCGTTTTCACCAAAAGAGGACAGTGTTTCAAAAAAATGAAGTGGGGCCTGTAGCGTACCAATAATATTATTACCCAAATTCTCGGTAAAATCATCCCACAACAGATCCATAGCTCGGGGCAGATTTTCTCCGCCGGCAGCTTCAAATTTCTGGGCCCCTTCCGCATCCAGGGTATTAAAAGCGGCTCTAACTGGTGCCAGATCAAGCGGCTTTTCAACTGAATGGACACTTATTTTTTCGCCGTTTATTATTATTTTTTGTGTGCTGGAAATTTGGATGCCACCTTGTTTATCAAAGTTGATATGAGAGTATTCTCCGCCTTCCCCATCGTATGCCTTGCGACTGGCTGCCAGATCTAATGTCTGGTCGGAGAATTTTATCATCTTATTATTTGCTGTCAGCATTTTGTCCTGATACACACCAAAATCAGGACTATCATTAACATGACGGCTTCCCATGCAGGAGATTTTATCGCTATCCCCAACTTCATAATAGACAAATACAGTATCATCAATGTCTGGCATACAATAAAAGTAATTGCTCACTAGATTTTCATAGGGAATCCAGCGCATATCATCCGGCCCGGTAAATTCAACCCGAACATTTGTGCCGGATATTTCTTTCACGATGCCAGTTAAAATACTTGTGTGCGTGATAGGAGAACGGGCTTGGTGCATAGAAGGCACAGCCCCCTCCTTATGCCGAAGGCGGAGTGTATTTGTTAGATAACCATGTTTGGCAACTATTTCGCTGGCCATAACAATCTGGTTCTGTGAAAGCTGGGCCATATGACCAGCTCCAACGGCCAGATTATAGGTTTCAACTATTCTGGTCTCAAATTCAAATGCCGATGCCGCCCGATTCAAATTTGCTTGAATCAGGTTAAACTCTTGAATATTCCGCTCAACGGAACTATTCAGCACAGGATCAAGGTCTGCTGTTGAGAAGGGAAGTGCGCCAATATGTATCTGATTCGCACAGCTCTTGCTGTCCACAAAAACCAGTTTCCCATACTGGTTTGCGATTCGCCGTATAAATGCCCAGTCTGTCTCCGCCTCTTGGGAGAGCATTTCTGGAATTGTAAAGTCCTGGTCTATTTTGACAGTAATGCCATATGGGCTTAGGCGATCATCCGCCAACTGTTTCATTGTTTTGTTCTGGCTTTGAAAAGTTTTCGTCTTCTTTTCCTGATCCGCCAATACTGTTTTGGTCGCCGCAAATACAGTCACTTCGGCGTATCCAAGTTGGGTGTTCAGTCCGGCTGATAAGCATACCCCATCAAACACCACCGTTCCATCATACTCCACGAGAGAAATAGGCGTGTTTTTCAACCGCAGCAAATCTGCCTGCTGCGGCTGGGCCTTTGGTATCATACGGAGCATTAGATACCCATGTTCATCAGCTGTTTCCAAAATTCTTATATCCTTGATAATAGCACATGGAATTTTAAATGAGACAAGGATACGTCCCAATTCAATCAGCTCACATGACATTTTGCGTGTTACTCCTTTCGGGCTAAAGTCAAGCTTCGCCGTCAGCCTCTTCCATTTCTACTACGATGGAAATTGTTCCACCATAACGGCAAGCGCATTTGCTTTCAATTGTCAGTGCGCCTGCACCATCAATTTTGTAGTCGCGATTCTCCGATACCCACCGTGTAGGGGTAGACATATCACACTTTTTAAAAATACTTGTGGCGAAGGACGCCACTAAAAAGATTTCTTTAACAACTGCGCCTAATGCAGGCAACAGGCCTTCACCCATCTGCGATAAAATCTCTTTTTGGGCTTCTAAATAGATTGCCTTTGATTTGCAGTCTCCGAATGGGGTAAGATTAACATGTTCTATATGATCATTTGCATTCAAAACCGGCTGCCCCTCATACAATACCCCATGGCCAGTATCAACATTCAGGTAGTTTTCCATTGTGCCTTGATCACATTTAGCCTTCATGGTCCGAATTACATACTTCTTGCCAGACATATTTATACCTCCAATATGGCGGATTACTTCACCATAACTTTTTTTAATCCGATTCCATACATGCGCCTGCGCAACAAACTTTCCGCTACAGGCAGCGACACGATAACCTTGTGCTCTAAAAGTCCACCAACACAAAAGATATCTTTATCCAAAAGGCATCTTCTGTCTAATACAAGGTGTTCAAGAGTTCCTGAATCGTACTTCCTTGTATCAGCGTGAAGGCAACTTAACTCAGCAAACAGGGGTACCCAATATAGTGGCAGCACATTGTATGACTCAATTAGAGGAAATAACTGGATTGCTTTCCAGCGAATTTCGTCATCATATAGACTGAGCAGCTGCTTTATCGCTTCGGAAACCATGAAAGTCGGGTCAATTAAAACATCACACACTTCTTCAGCAGGACTACCACTAAAGTATCCGACTTTCAGGTCAGGCAGCTCGTCAAATTTTTCCTTTGTAAACCGGTAAAGGTATTGCTTGGGATCCAAATTATAAATTTGGATAGCGTGGAGCACATTCGTACTTTGGGTAAGTTCAAAGTATTCCATCACTTTCCATATCTCCTTCTTCAATGCACCTTCCAGCGAATGGGGATACGGTGCCATCATCCAATCCGACTACTTTAACTGAGTCGTAATCACATGCAAGAACCTGGATTCCTGTTAAATCACAAGAGTCGAAAATCGTTTGATGTATGTTACAGCGGATGAATGAGGCAGCCCGAAACATTTCTTTTACGGATTCATCTAATATATGATGAAAAGTGTTTTGAACAAAACTCGTTGCTTCTAATGTGCACCGATAAAATGCAGCGCCCCAAAAGGTGGATCTGGCTATCTCGGTTCTTTTGAACGTGCAGTTATCAAACGTGCAATCATTCCATATGCACCCATCAATATGACAGTCGATGAAGGTACAGTCCCGAAACACGGAATGCGTCAGATCAAGGTTGGAAAACGTTTTCTGGCGGTAAGTAATTGCTGGGAATGAGTGAAATCGTAAGACAGTATCTTCATCACAATTGAAGATATCTATGTACGGGAAAACGGCAAAGACAATGCGCTGCCAGTCCCCAAGCTCACCGAAAGATATCAAAAACTCTTCGGCTCTTGACATTGCAAATAAATTCTTGGCCCTATCTAAATCAGAGAAGTATTTAACAATATTTACTGAATAAAACAGGAGATCCCTTACTGCGCGTAAAACAAAGATATTAACCTGCTCGGGAGGGATTAAGTTTATTGTTCCATCTTTTTGGCTATCACTTATAAGGTTCTGGCGAAACGCTTCTATATACGTTGTAAGCCATGACGCGTCAAACCGTGTGGCGTAAATGCTTTTTCCCGTTGGAAGCCATCCCTCTGGATAACAATCAATCTGGAACTGAGGCATTTCAGAATGTAAGGATGTGAAAAGAAACGATATACATAAGCATGAAATTTCTGGAACCAGACCTTTTTTTTGAAGCTCAGCGATATCCTTACATGCACTATCAATCGCATCCGTAAATGAGTACTGTATTGAAGCATAGTTTTCTGAGATCCATGCACTTGTGTCAACAAATAGTTGCTTTAATCTTGGGGTATAATGTTCATTTTGGAATGTATCTAGGAAATCCATATCCATTGCAAGGACCTCCAAAAAATTAGTCGATATTTACTGTTGGTGCAGTCAGCGTTGCGGCATCTTTCGTAATCATCAGGTAGGCATTCGGAGTCCCAACGACAATTTGGTTTTCGGCAGCGATTTCAATTTCAGACTGTGCCTGAATCGAAACCGATGTTGCCGATACAATATTGACGCCCTTGTCTCCCTGAATTTCAATTCCTGAATCTTGTAGTAGATTGATATAGATTTTTCCTTCTTCACAGATAATATAAATTCCTTCGTCAGTCAGGAGAATCTGTTTTCCACCAGGAGCTTTCCAGCGTTTGTGACGTGGAACATCAGGAGGATCAACGCATACAGAACTTGCCGCAAACGCATCTCCGGTATTACCACTGGGGAAGAATACCCGAACGGTATCTTCTTCTTCCGGCATACAATACCAACCACTGGTATCCGTTGAAGAATAGGCAGTAGAGTACGGGAACCACCATGTTCCCCCGCCGTCATATTCTGGATCAATATCAATAAGGTGAACCTGTACCTTGTCCCGTAGAACTTTTTTAACAGTTCCCCGCATCATCTTTCCGGCGGTTTGGTTGCTGGGCAACGGCGGGATTGCCAAGCTACTGATACTGCCGCCAGCAGCCTTACCGGCATTGCCAGAAAGCACACTAAATGTCATAGTCAATATGCCGTCAACCAATTGAGCGGTAATCCCCTTTATAGTCTTGGGAGCTCCATTTAATGTAACAATATCGCCCAGGAACCCATATTCATAGGATTTTATTTCTTGATTGAGAAAGTCTTCATGCATTGCTTTCCCGTAGTTTAGGTCGATGAACGCATGAAAATTGTTATCAACAGCCGACTCAACAAAATTGGTGTTAATATCATGTGTCCGTCTGGCAGGAGGCAGTCCAACATAGATTTGCGCTTTAGGAGCTACAATATCGGTGGTCAAGGGGGCCGCTAATTGAGAGGCCATCCTGAGTGCAAATTCCCATTCGGTTTCGTTATACTGAACGACCAATGAACCGATTGCTTTATCTGATACCATCATGTGGATATCAGCAGTATTATTTGCCGCTTGCGTCAAGATGTCTCCATAGGTTTTAGATGTATTTTGGAATGACTTTTTGTGTTTTACAATATCTGTCTTGCAGCTAGCAGAGAGTATACTAAGCTGGACGCTACTGTATTGTGCCTGATTTTGAACCGACACTGTTTCAACATAGCCGCAAAAAAGTTTTTCGGGTTGTCCATCTGCACTGGTAGAAATGGTGACAAATGTGTGTTCATCTGTGCGCTGCACACACTCTTCCGCTGTTGCATGATCCAATTCGCCAATGATGACAGCTTTTCCATGACAATTACATTCATGGGAAATAGACATATGTGTAATCTTTGTAAAAGGGAACCCACTTACAGATAAATTCAGGTGCGAAATTGTTTCCATTATTCTTGCTCCCTTCCAACAATCCGGAAAGAATGAACCATTTCCTCAGATATTTTGACATAGCGTTCCATAAATTTTGTCTCAAAGCAAATGTTAGCAATTAAAACTCTATCATCGACAGAAGCGAAAAACATTTTGCTATAGAGTGTGGAGTTGATTGTGCCCGATGTAAATGACAACACCGAGATATTGTGATTTCCGCTGATAAAGGATTCATCAGGGAAAAACACAACTTTTGGCCCCGCTCTATCAAACAGTTGCCGAACAACTTTTTGAAACTCACCCATAAGCTCATTAGGGACTTTGTGTTCCGTATGATTAAAAACAATTGAAAATGGCAGATATGAGTTACCAAATCCACATTGAGGCCTATTCCCCCAAAGATAGTTTTGCTCAATTTCTTCCTGCGTCATGGCGCGGAAATCAGATGGCATCCAGATGGTCGCCGTTCCATCCAATACTTCCCGCTCAGAAAAATGAACGGGAAGTTCATTTATTTTTATGACGCCATCATAGATACTTTGTTTTAGCTCAGCTTGTATTGTTTCTGCAGAATATCTGGCTCTTTCAAATTCATCTAATTCTTTTTGCGCTTTTAACAAGTCTTCATCCCTAAATTCCATGTGTTTACCTCCTCATACCATAGGCGTTAATCCACATCGAGTTTCCACTGTTTCCTTTTGGACCTTTTGTGGCTAGGATCCATACCTTGTCTAACGTTCTTCAATAATTTCAGCAATGCATCATATATTTCTGCGTTAGAACAGGAGGACTCCAGCTCATCATTTCCTGTCCGCAAGCGGATATATGCTACCAGCACCTCTTTAGACAATGCGGTATGAGTACTTAGTGCTTGCAAACAAAATTCTTTATCTAGGGGATCTGATGGATTGGTCTCCAGTAATTCTCTTGCATATACACGCAGAAGCTCTGGCGCTAAAGAATTTCCGATATGAGCAGAAAAAGGAGCGCATATTGTGTTAAGTGTATCGTATTCCGTGCTCCGATCTTCAAAGTCGTCATATTTGTATCGCAGTTGCGCTCCAGGCTGAAGTTTAAATCGGCATACTTCCAATTCATTATTGTTTGGGGTATCCGAACCTGTCAGAATCATATCAGCCTCTCTGTAGACGCAGGTGTTGGATTGGTATTCTTCCGAAAAGCGGAGTTTGCAGATGCACAAAGCATCTGTTGGATAATAGGCGATTGACAAAGATTCTGTCAGAAGACACAGTTTACCACCAAAAAGGATTGCACCAGGCCCCATTTGAATGATTTCCTTTGTTGTAGACAAGTTGCACCCTGTGAGGAACCCATCTCCAAATCCAGCCACCATTAACTCACCCAAGCTAAATGCTTGATCAGATAATGCCGCTAACATTTCTTGACGTAATATGTAGCCTTCCGAAAATAGAGGCCGCATCTGCACAATCATTTTCCTGTCTCCTTCAATTATTTTGTTCCGTCAAAGAAGTTGGTTACCCAGCCCTCTGTCTCGAACCGGAAGAACTGGTCCGGGCCTAGCCGAAGCTGCCCATTCTCACGAAGCACTGGCACCACAGTAAAGCCCCACCGATTCTCGTCTGCCAGGACAAAGAATTTCAGTTCCCGGTCCACGATGTCATCCAAATCATCCTGCCGGATTTGCTGGTTGTACTTGGCGACTATCTCCTCCGGCTGTCGGTTAGTAAACTTCTCCGGATCACAGGAGCAGTTATAGACATACCGCTGCCGGCCCTCCAGGTCTTTCAGATAGAGTTTCAAGGTCAAATCTGCCATGTTGCGGGAGATGAAGCCTCGGATGTTTTTCCGGTCCAGACTGTGGATCAGCGTCTTCTCCTCATTGGTATGGGTAAACGCTGTAATTACATAGGGGAACGCCGCCTGGTCGTGAGTGATCTGCACATCCGCATAACCGAACTTGCAGTCCTTTAGGTATTTGATAGCACCGTTCAGACAGATCAGTTTCAGCTCATACAACTGGTCGCCAGCCCCCCGGCGGCGGGAAGACTCAATAATCTTCCCAGGGATAAACTCTTTCAGGGCCTCGCGGAAAATATCAATCCGGCAGGACTGACCGGTCAGCCGGAGGATGGCATATTCCTGGAGCTCGTCCTTTTCATAAGGGCCTTCAATGAACTGCCGGACAATGCCGTAGATGTCCGCACGCAGCAACAGGTTCAGCTCATAGCTGTTGACATAGGCCGTAGGAATATCCTTCAAGGTCTGCAGCCGGCCATCCTCACGATAGGAGAGCTTCCAGCGGTCCACCAGAAGGCACTCTGTCACAGTCTCCTTGAGCGGCAGGCTTGAGACCGCCATGCGCAGGATATTGGTATGGCTGTAAAAGGCCTTCTTAACCCGTTCCGCAATCTCAAACAGGAAATAGAAGTTGTTCTTGACAGCGTAGTAGTCAGCGCGGCTGCTGTGCTCGTAGTCCCGGAACCGGGTGGGCAGTATCTGCTCCGCCTGCTCGTAGGCGTCGTCCAAGGCGGCATAGACCGCATCCACACCGTCCCGGTCCACGTTGCGGAACACGTCCACATCGAAGGAGCGGATCAGGTCTGTCGGGTCTGGGAGGTCATCACCGCCCAGCTGGCGGGCCAGGGTGAGCTTGAGCAGCTGCATCACCCGGTAGGTCAGATTGTTACCGCCAAAATCGGTATTTCCGTTTTCGTAGGCCGTGGCAATATCAATTTTATAGGCTACCCGGTTATTGTTGATGCGGAACCGGCAGGAGGACAGGTCCGTTGTACCGCCGCCACAGTCGATAATAAGCGCCTGGTAGAGCTGGCCGTCCTTATACCGTTTATCCTCAATCATTTCAGAAATCGTGTTGTAGAGGACTGCCACACCCTCATCCAACATATTTTCGCTCTCCAGCTGGTAATCGGGCAGGATCTCCTTGAAGAGCTGGATGAAGAGGGGCTTCTGCTTCACCGGTGCGGAGATATGCAAACTGCTGAAATTGCACTTGAACCGCTGCCGGGCGCAGCTGATTACATACTCCAGAAACGCCTTGATGATGTCCCTGCGAGGGGTGAACACCCGGTGGCCCTGGCGGTCCACCAGCTCCTCTACCCGGTCAGCGTCGCCAACCCAACGCTTGAGGTCGTAGAATACACAGAAGCCCTCGTCGATGTAGCTCAGGTGGAACAGCCGATTGGCCTCGTGCCCGAAGGCGTAGCGAATCTCGCCGTTGTCGATGCCGATGACCGCCGCCACGGTGGGGAGAATCAGCGTTTCCGCATCGTCATGCTCCACGTCCAGGTAGGGCACATAGTTAATCTGATCCCTCTTCAGAATCTGGGTGATGGGATCTCCGTTCAACCCTTCAAAGTATGTGTTGTCCAGATAGATGCCCGCAGTGGTGTTGGAAGAGCCGAAGTCGATGGCCAGGGGCATCCGGCTCTCCAGCAGGGGCCGCACCTCAAAGTTGAGGACAGGGACCGCGTGGAAGCGTAGGTGCTCTGGCACGATGGCGGCATCCTCCATATAGAGCCGGTACAGGAGATCAGACTGGACCCGGTCCATACAGTAAAGGGTGTAGTCTCGGACCCTGGACTCCTTGCAGTCCAACCCGGCCGCCTTGGTAATGAACAGGTTGTCGGGATTGCTGCCATAGGCCCGGAGATTGAAAATAGCGCATAACTCCCCACCGCTGACCAACAGTGCGTTGGTGTCCGCCAGTTCGGGCAGATAGCCAATGGTGAAGTGATCGAAGTATTCGATGGAAATACCATTATAGGCGGTAATCTTGGCGCAGCCCCGGAGGGAGTTGGTGTTATGGAGATTCAGCCGCGCGGAGGAAAGCAACCCCTCCAGCCGCTCCCAGCCGCCTTCCGCCGGTTTCGTGATGAACAGCCGGTCCTCCCGGCCACGGAACCGCAGGATCTGGCGGATCAGCACATCCTTGTCCAACGGGGCGTGGATACCGTTGATCAGCCGCTCCTGGCGGCAGATTTCCCGCAGCTGGTAGGTGGTCATCAGCTCCAGTTCTTCCCGGCTATAATAGTGCAAGGTCTCTTTGGGGATTGCACTGCGGTTGAGTGTATAGCTGTACCGGCTCAAATGGATCGCCGCCTTTCCTGCTAGTAGATTTCGATATTGTCGGTGTGCATGGTGGCTTCAACACCAATAACGCCGAAATGATGCTCCCAGAACACGCGCAGCCGGTGGCTGATGGGGAGGAACAATTCCTCAATGAGCTGGGTATGATGTTCCAGCCGTTCGTCCTTTGGATCCGCGATAAAGAGCAGCAGCTGCTTGGGCTCGTAACGCTCCTGATAGAGCAGGGCGTCCGGGAACAGCAGTACCGCCGCCTTGCGGAACAGCAGCAGAGAGGAGCCGGTCTGTAATTGCGTCAAGGCCAGAGAGGACAGCCGTTCCCTCCTATCCGGGTCAACCGCCTGGAGATGCGTGGCAATGGAGGGACCAAAGCCGCCGTTTTCCATTTCCCGCAAAAGGCAGCGCACATAGAAGGCCCGCTTGGTCAGCCCATGATGAAGATCCACCTGGATCAGGAAATGGGATACCGCGTCAAACAGGTATTCCTGAAATGCTGGCGACTCGGTGAAGTCCTCCCGCAGCAGGTCGTGAAACATAGCGTCAAACCGATATAGGGGATTATATTCAATCTCCGGCCCCTCCGCCCGGGTTTCGTTTAAAATGGGAAAGGACTGCTCATACCACGGACTGCATTCCTTTGCAGGGCGGAAAAACAGATCCTGCTCTTCCGTGCCGTGCCGCTTGGCGTTCAGCACAATATCCCAGGTGAAATTCATGGTCAGCCCTCCCTATACCAGCTTGCCCTGGCAGATATATTCCGGGAAAAGGCTCTGTACCTGCGAAACCAGAAAGCTCATAATATCCAAGGTGAGGAAATGGTCCGGCTGCTTGGAGGAGAAGGTGAGGGTCATGGCCATACCTGTTTTCTCGGTTCTCAGTTCGTCCAGAATGAAGTCGTCCATGGGATAGGTCTGGCATCGCGCGTCAGCGGACGCCTCCAAAGCCACATTCTGGAACACGACATAGTCCTCATAACTATATGCGGCCAGAATCCGGGAAATCTCCGCCTTGGTCTTAATCCCGCGCCGGTATCGGTCGGACAGGTTCCCGGCAAAGCTCTCCCGGCTGAGGTTGGACAGGACCGGATAGGAGGTGTGCGACTGCTTGCTGGGGCGGTCTACCCGGTAGAGCATCCACTGATACGGATTTTCTTCCGGGCAGGTGATAAACAGGTCGCCCTCCAGCCGCCGGACGTTGGTGATCTCCACATCGGTGTTGGCCACCAGGTACTGGCGGTCCTCCATCAGCCGGTGGGCGAAGATACGATGGTCATAGTTCACCCGGTCCACGCAGGGCTCCGGGTAGGTGCTGGTTTTCTCAGAAACCGGCGCCAAATTCCACAGCGGAAAGCAGTCGTACTGGACACGGGAGGCGTACCCCTCAAAATCAACACGGATTTCCTGAATGGCTTCCTTGGGGTCGATATCTTCCACCGCGATCAAATTGACCTGGAAGAATTTGTGGAGGTAGGCGGCGCACACTGTAGACCAGGGGAGGTAATTGGCCGTAAAAATATGGTAGAGATGTTCAATCTGCTTCCGATAGGCAGTATCCGGCTGTACAGTACACTTCGCCCTGTACTGACCATGCTCCGTAAAAACGGTGCCATGATAAATGTGCCCAGGAACAGAAAATTCCTGAATAGTCTGATAGTCTGTCTCAAGAAAAACGGAGTAAAGGGGATAGGATTGATTGGCACGCAGGCACTTTTGCAGTTCTTCAACCGAGTGGACACGTTTCTCTGTGTCCGAGGGGAGGATGGGATGCAGGAAAGGGTCGGTGGCGTCATAGTGCGCCCGGTCTATCATGCCAATGTAAATGGCATAATCGCTTTGGACAGACTGGAGCTCACCGAATACCCGCGCCTCCAGGGCGGTATACTCCTCCTGGGTGTAGTGATACAGCTCAATCAGCATCTTTTCCACAACATCCTTAAACAGCTTCCGCTCACCCAGATTCGGAATCTCCAAGGCGCGTTTTGCCAGATACTCCTCCATATCCAGGCCAGGTTCAAATACACTTTCTGCCATAACTCCTCCAAGAAGTCTCATATTATGGAACAGCGGCCCCTTGTTGAAGCCTGTACTGATACTGAGACAGCCGTTTTCCCGGCAAACGGCAGCCGAATTTTAGAGCCTGACAGCCGGCAGAAGGAACTGCGTCCTGGGATACCGGCCTCAGCCTACAGCCTCCGGTAATGCTGATTCAGAGGGTTCCTGACCGCTTTGGCCGTCATTCTCTGTGTTCTTCGCTGCTTCTTCCTTTTCCCGCTGTTCCTGCTCCAGCCGCTTCTGTTCCTCCTCCGCAGCTTTCCGGGCGGCCTCCTCCTCGGCGCTGATGCCCATTTCCACCAGCTCCATCTTGCGGGAGACCTCGGCCACCTTATCGTCATTCTGCATACCGGAATAAACGTCCTTCGCCAGCAGGTAGTATTTCTTGGCCTGGACATAGTTCTTCTCCCCATAGGCGGCTTCCGCAAGGGACATGTATTCCTCCGCTTCCGCAGCCAGCGCCTGCTGGGCAGCCAGCTTTTCCTCCGTTGCGGCAATTTTGATCAAAAGTGCGGCTACTTGTACCTCGTCCTCCAGCTCCGTATATTTTTGGAGAGAGGTGGTGTAGTAGGTAAGGGCGGAGGTGTAATCCCCCTTGGCAAAGGCAGAGTCGCCCTCGGACAGCACGCCCGCCGCTGCAGACTGCGCTTCAGACGCCTGCTGCTGGGCTGCCGCATTGTCCGCCTGATCCTGTTTCATGGACTCATACAGCCGCTCCAGCGCGGCGATGGCACTGTCCCGGCCCTCGGTGAAGTAGATGCTTCCGGCCAGAAGTTGGGCGGCGGAGTACTGCTCCTCCGCTTTGTCATACTGGAGATTGCTCACCAGCGTGTCGCCAAGGGCAATCAGGTCGTAAACGGTGATATACTGACCCGTCTGCTCCAGGCGGTCCTGAATGTAGTCCAGGCCCAGGTTGTCGGCATAGCGGGAGCGATTCTGCGCGTTGAGGTAATTGCGCTGGGCGTCCCGGTATTCCCCATCGTTGAGGTCGGTGTCGCCGGCGATGACGCTCTCGATCAGCTTCATATAGTTGGATGCGTCTGTTTGAATTTCTTCATCCTTCAGCTTGTTGGCAAGGTCCAGAGCGTTCTGACACTCGGTCTTAGCGCGGGGGTAGTTGTCCGCCTGGATGTACTCTATCGCGTCATAGAAGCTCTGTTCCATGGCGGCGATGTCCTTTTTCCGGTTGTTGTACCGAACCAGCAGTATAATCGTCAAAATCGCCAGCACCAACAAAATGGGAATGGCAATCATCAAAATCTTCTTGATTTTCCGCTTGCGGTTTGGGTCTACAAAGGTCTTATTGAAAAAGATGGTTGCGAAGGTGTATTTCTCCAGCCCTTCCGGCTGGCGGGAAAGGAGCATTTCCTCCACCGAGTCCACAATGGGCTGGGGCTCGTCGGAGGCCTCCGCGAATACGTCCTTCAGCTCACCCTCGTCCACGTTCTCCCAGATGCCCCGGGTGTAGAGGGCAGCGGCATCGGCGTTGGCCAGCTTGAACTTTTTGGATATGTAGGGGGAGAAGCCCTTTTCCTGCCCCAGATAGCAGAACAGGTTGTGACGCTCCTCGTGCTGGGCCAGCTTGTCCTGCTCCAGCTTTTCCGCCTGAACCAGATCCATACTCAGGGAGCTGTCCCGGCTCTGCATCCGCAGGAAGCCGTCCCGGTAGAGCCGGAACCGGGTGTTGCCCGCCTGACCATAGCGCAGCTTCACATAGTTTGTTACCAGCACCGTCACGGACGCCTTCAGCCTCATTTTGCTCCGTGCTGTCAGCAAAGCCCGGTTGGCGGCCCGCAGGTACCGGCGCACAGCCCGCTTGCTCATGGAGGGGGATTCCATAAATGCCGAGACGACAGTATCCACCGCCAGTTTGGCGCTGATTGCGTCCACGTCGTCGTCGATGCCGTCGGCTATGACGTAGCAGGCGAACTTGTCCAGCTCCACGAAGCCAAAATAGTCGGTATTCTTAATTTTCCGGCTGGCCTCTGAGATAAAGGCGGTCAGAAATTCTGAGTTTTGCTTTCTCATTTCCCGCCTCCGTTCCAGCGTACCAGGATCACGCTGGCGTTGTCCTTGTGTTCGGCGGCCGTGGCATTAACCCGCTCTGTAATCTCAAAGGCCATGCGCTGGCAGTCCTGCCCATGGGCCAGGATGTCTTCGATATCCCGCCAGGGGAGGAGATCGTACACGCCGTCGCTCATGAGTGCGACGATATCTCCCCGGCGCAAGGCTACAGGCCGGTCTATGTACTCCACATCCTTAAACCCGTCCTGCCCCACGTAGTTGTACAGGCGGTGGGTCTCCAGCAGGACCAGGGCGTCCTCCCGGGAAAGGCGGCCAATACGGAATTTTTCCTCCGCCAGAACATCCAGCGTGTGCCCGGCGGACATGGGCACCAGGTCCCCATTGCGGTAGACGCAGACCTTCACGTTCCCGACCACTGCGTAATACAGCCACCCGTCCCGGATCATGGCTGCGCCCACGCTGGCGGAACCCCGGCGCTCATTGTCCAGAATCCGCAGGATGGCCCGGTTGGCGGCGGTAAACGCCTTTCGGAAGTAGTACTGCGGGTTGTCGAAGGCGTTGTAGTCCTTGAACAGGTCCAGGAAGGTTTCTACCGCCGCACGGCTGGCGATACGGCCACCGTACTCCTTTCCCATGCCGTCCGCCAGGACGGTCAGCAGGCCGGAGTGGGTATAGAGGGACCCCACCTGGTCCTCCTGTACCTCCCGGCTTCCAATCGTCATAGAGGAGCCCACATCCGGGCCGCCGGATATCCGGGGCGTTCTCAAAACCACGAACCGGATGAACAGCAGTAAAGCCGTCAATCCGCCCAGGCCCCATAAAATGATTTCAGGAGTCATGCGGTTCGCTCCCTTCTATTCGGTGTCACTCGGTCTTTTGTCCCCACATGAAATGGTCGCCGCAGAAGGGAACAAACAGGAATTTGGACTTGCCCAGCTCAATTTCGTCATAGGGGTTGAGGGGCGTGGGCGCGTAGAGCGCATTGCCGTTGAGATAGACAATGCCGTTGGCGTCCCCCGGCAGCAGGACGGTCTCCCGCTTTTTCGGGTCAAACACAATGACGGCGTGGTTCCGGCGGGAGATCTCGTTGTCTCCCAGAATCTGAATGTCCATGTCGTCGGCCCGGCCCACGAAGTTCTTGCCCTGGACCACTTGGTAGTCCTTGCCCTGGCGGGGGCCGTCGATACAGACGATCCAGCCGCACACGGGCTTTACGTCCTCCCGGAACAGGTCCTCCTCGATCTCGACCTCCGTCCGCCCGGTTTCCTGCTTTTCTTTGGTTGCAGTCTCAATGTTGCAGTAGGGGCACACCGTCCCGTACCGCCGCTTGCTGAACAAGTGCCCGTTCTGGCAACGGGTCAAATTGGACTTCGCCATAACTCTATCTCCCTTATCGTTTATTTTTCTCAGGCTTTACCGAATCAGCAGCCGCGCCAAGCCAACGTAGATGATGTCTCCAGCGTCCAGCTTGCAGGGCTGGTCGGAGGCCAGCTTATATTTCCGGCCGTCCTTACTGGACTGGACGCTCACGCCGTTTTTGGAACCCAAATCCTCCACATACCAGGAACCGCCGGTGTAGTTTAATACCGCGTGCTCCACATCTACCATACTGGCGTAAGTGGAGGGCATCAGGTTAATGTCAACCCGGTTTTCTCCAACATCCCGGCCAATCACCATGCTGACCTTCCCATACAGGGGCCAAGTGGCAAGCGTTTGATCCTCTTCATTCAGCAGAAGAACTTCTGTGACTTTGGCCGCAGGAGGCATATCGAAGATTGGAGCGCCGGCCTGCAAAGGGATTGTGTGCCGCTCTCTGATGGCCAGAATCAGGAATATGAGAATCATCCCGCAGCCCAACGCAATGAGCCACCAGCGAAGATCCCCATCCAGATAGAAGTAGCTGATTAAGGCAATGGCGCCGCCAGTTAAGATCAGCAACAGGTCAACAAATCTTTTTTTCTTCATTGCGCAGCCTCTTTTCTTGGTTTAATTCTTCTTTGGCCTTGAGGAAGGTGTCCAGAATGATAAATAGCAACATGGCTTCTTTAAAAGGTATGATAAAATAATTTAGGGTAAACTCTGCATCAATATTTAACAGCGTACAGTCTGCAACATTTTGGTCTACGAACCATTCCCAGCCCACAAATAAACCATATGCGAGTGCATAGGCCCAATATTGAGTCTGTTTTGGGTTCCTAAAATGCACAAAGAATCCAATATATAATATGAAAGAAAGAATCTGCAGAGCAAACTTAAAAGAATTTATTGTGTTAACTTGAAAGGCATCAGCGACTGTTCGCAGCAACCCCATCGTTAAAAGCAAAATTAGAAGAAGTCCGGTACCGTATAGAACAAAATTAACAGTTTGTGGATTAGAATACCCCTTTTTCTCCAGACGTGAGTAAAAATGTGATAATCCCCCAATTACCCCTATACTGGCCGCATAGGCTGCAATAGGTGGTATTATTAGTGCAACCCAGGCTGTCACAAAAGGGTTGATAACCCAATGGAAGCTCAACCACAATGCTCCAAAAACGACAAAAATACTTTTTTTGTGTACTTTTATAAAGGACCAAAGCTTTCCAATCACGCTATTCTCCCACATCATTTATTTAAACCCCATAAATTTTTCAAACATATCGGACATATCCAGCGGATTTTTCTTCGGGCTCTGACCGGATACCTTAGACTCGTCCGTAATATCGCCGGTTTCAGGATCAAACCCAAAGAAACTGGCAAAGCCGCCGGCCATCTGAGAAAAGTCTATGGGTCCACCAGCGGGTGGACGCGGCGCGGTCCGGGCGGCCCCCGGGCGTTTTCCTGGCTGCTCCTGCCGGGTTGGCTGCTGGGCCGCGTCATAGGATTTCCGCTTATCCGGGTCGCTCAGAGTTTCATAGGCCTCGTTGATTTCCTTAAATTTGGCCTCTGCCTGCGGGTCATCCGGGTTTAAGTCTGGGTGCAGCTTTTTGGCCAGTTTCCGGTATGCCTTCTTTATCTCAATGTCCGTGGCGGTCGGCGCCACGCCCAACCGCTTATATAACTCATTCATTCGATTATCCTCCCATCATATGGCCCTCGCGCAAAGGCCGCTGAACCGGCAGCGGCCTTTGCGCGGCGGTCACAAAACAGGTGTTCTTCCAGAAAAGGGCGCGCCCAACAAAACGTCGGACGCGCCCCCTCTGCTTTACGCGAATTGCCGCGCCGCGCTATGATTTTGCTTTGCTGTGTAGGTTCGCTTACGCAGCGGGATAGCCGCCCTCAATGAGGATATTGGCCAGCTTATCCTTCTTCTGCTTGATGTTCAGGTGGAAGGTGCCCACGCCCTCGGTGTTGCCGAAGTCCTCGGTGTAGTTGACCACAAAGGCGTTGGGGAAGGTGTACTTCCGCTCCACGATGCCGGCCTGGATGATCTCCACCGTCACCTTGCGGTAGCAGTTGGAGCTCTCGGCGGGAACCATGGACCACAGGCCCATCTGGCGGGTGGAGTCCTCGGGATCGCCGTCCACGGCGGTCAGGATCTTGCCGGAAATGTCCAGGGTACTGCCCACGTCCTTGGTGCGGGCGTTGGAGTCCAGAGGAATGTCGGTCTTGTAGATGACCTTCTCAACGCACTCCTTGGCAACCTCAAAGCTGCCCTGGCCTTCAATCGTAACTCTCAAAGACATCGTTCACTCGCTCCTTTCTCTTATTCGCCGCCGAATCCGCCTTCAATGGCGGTTTCCGTCGTCTTGTCCTTCTTCTGCTTCACATGCAGGTAGAACTCGCCCACGCCGGTCTTGTCATCCAGGCTCTCGGAGTACTCCATGACGAAGGCGTTGGGCAGGGTGATCTGCCGGACCACCTGGGAGGCGGAGATCACGTCCACCTTCACCTTCCGGTAGCTGTCCGCAGACTCGCTGGGCACCACGCTCCACTTGGCCAGGTTGAGCGTGGAGTCCTGCTCCTCACCGCCCAGGGAGAAGAGCATTTTGCCCCAGATCTTCAGCGAAGCGCCGTTGTCGGTGGCACGTGCATTGGAGTCCTCGGGAATTTCGCTGCGGAACTCCACGTTCTTAATGCACCGCTCGCTCAGCTTGACGGGGCCGGATCCATCAATTTCCAGTCTGAATCCCATGGTTACATTACCTCCTGATCATTTATGATTTTTTAGAAGAAAGGCGGTTGATCAAGACTTCCAGATTGCGTGCGTTGCCGTCAAAGTAGATGGTCAAATCGCACATGCCGGTAGATTCATCAATCAGATAGTCAAGGTCGTCGCCTTCATCTAACACAGCATTGATGCACTCCTGCTTGGCCACCCATTGGCTCTTCTGACTGGCGGGATTATTCGAGAAGAACATTTTGATCCGGTCCTCCTTGAAGTCCCCGGTGGCGTGGCGCAGGATGCGCTCGATATAGGTCGTCACCTGCGTCTTGTAGGCGGGCTCATAGGTGGCACGCTCAGGATCGTAGAGCAGGTTGCGGGCCTTGTAGATGGTAATATCCGTGATGTTTCTGCCCTCCAGGGCGGCGCTTTCCGAAGCAAAGACCCAGCCGAAGTTCCGGCGGTTGATCTGGTCCTTGATCGTGTTGGTGAAGCCGGTGATTTCCTTGGGCATGGTGGTGCGGGTCCAAAGGGCGTGGTCCCCGGACTCAACATCGTAGCGCACGCCGGGCAGCTCGGAGTCATATTTCTTGCGCCGATAGTGGTCGTGCAGGTAGTCGGGGCACTGGCAAGCGGCGCGGAACCCGGCAGCGACGTAGGAAGCGCCGATGTAGACGCCCTCGATCCAGAGCCGCATGATGTCCTCCTTGGCGTCGGAGAGCTGGGCCACATTGTCATCATTGATGGTCATCAGCTTATCCAAGGTCACACCAGACTTGTTCTTGGGAATGACTGTAAAGTTGGGAATACAGGGGATGGCAAACTCACTGTAGGGCCGTCCCACCAGCGGCTCGCAGCGGTCAATGTACTTTTGGATGCCTTCAGCAGCCACATTGTCGAAGGTGGTGTCATCCCGTCCCTCAAAGGAGAAGAAGGTCTCCACCTTGTAGTCTTTCAGCACATCCAGCAGGGTGGCCAAGGTCTCAATACTGTTCACATCCTCGTTCTGCTTGTGAACATTCCCGGCAAACCGCTCCCGGCGTAGCTTGGCGCCCTCCTTGGGATTGATGGACACATTTGGGAAGATGGCGTACCAGACGGTATCGGAGAAAGTGTTCTTCCCGTTGGTGCTGTTCAAGTAGGCGTGGAGAGTGGGGAGGTTCGTGCTCTTCGCCAGCATTTCCGGGCGGATATTTGCCACCAGCAATGTGGGAACCATGCCCTTCACCCGGCACTTGTACTGGTCGAAGAACATTTTCACGCCCAGCATTTTCTCCACCAAAGGCTTGACCACCTTGATGAAGCCGTCCTTGGCCTCCTTGTAGAACTGGAGGTAGGAGTTGTAGTTGGCAACTTCCCGCTCCACGTCGACATGGGTCTGGATCGTGGAGGGCAGGGGGCAGAAGGTGCGCACCACCAGATCCTTTACATAATCGGTGGGGCACTCGTTGACCTGCTGGTAGTCCTCCTCCAGAGCGGCAATCAAGCCGGTGTTGATATGGTCGTCAATGGTGGCCAGGGCGGTAGTCTCCTGTTTGGGAGCCTCCAGAACCTTCAGCTCGCCGTTGTCACCCATCGTCAGCATACCCAGGGCAATCTCATTGGGATTGACGCCCTGATCACCGGCGCCCAGGAGCAGGCGGGTCTTGATGTCCTCAATGGCCAGGGGCAGCATCGCCAGAACATTGTTGTAGTTGTCGCTGGCGGACTCGAACAGGACGTTCAGCTTGTCGCCTACATCCAGTCGGGCGGGGTCGCCCTCCTCCAGGGCGGCGTACTTTCCATAGTTGTAGCGGATTTCCTTTCGGACCTGCCGGATGTCCTCCATTACCTTCTTGGGGGAGATCATGTCCAGCAGATGCTCAAATCCGAAGTCCACATTGAGGACGCCTTGGGACTTCTTGGACTCCATCAGGGAGAACAGCATTTTCAAGAAGTCGTTCTGCTGGCTCAGCGGGATCACGGTGAGCATGTTCTCTGGGATGCTCTCCGGCTTCTTGAGGGTGTACCGGACGGTCTGCGTGTTGGCGTCGTAGAAGCTGTAGATGCAGGGCGCGAATTTCTCCTGGAACTCCTCGTAGCTCCGGCACAGCAGGGCCTCGTTGATTTCTTTGATTTTGTCGTCGCTGAGGCTGTCAACGCCTCTGACATCGCCGATCATGGTGAGCAAGTCCAGCTTTTCCGGATTGAACTCCTCCAGAAGAAGGGTGCGGTTGGTCTGGCTGATGATCTTCAAGTAATCACATCCCTTTGTTTTAATTTAATTATGTAGACCATAGCGGGCGGAACGTTAATGGGTTTCTCCCGCCAGAAGTCTCATGTCAGAGGGCTTCACATCTCTATACTGAAGCGCGATTTCACTTCGTTCGTCCTCGAACGTAATATCCACCTTGGAGTTGAGACCGATTTGATAGCTGTGTCCCTTCATCAGAATCTCCCGGTTCTGCATCAGCGTGCAGTCCGAATTGTTGGTCAGAAGCAGACAATGTCCGGCGCCAGGCTGGAAGAAGATTTTGTCCGCCCCCTCGAAGGGCTCGTCTACCTCGCAGCTATCCAGAATCTCCTGGAGTGAGAGCTTTTTCCCGCCTGGAATACGGAACAGGTTATAGGTAAGGGGCGGGAAATCATGGCCGGAGAGGGTGTTTGTGATGTAGATATTCAAGCGTCCCACATACCCATACCGACTGGTTTCTTCTGTCTGGGATGTTGGTGCCGCGGTAGTAGCGGAGACTGCGGCCGCCGGTGGGACCACAACCTTTGCCTTTTTTCGCCAGGATACAAGCCAGATAATCAGCAAGGAGATCAGTGCCAGCAAAATCAGGGAGCCTACGATAATCTGCGGCCGGTAATCCTCCAGAGGGGGCTTTTCCACCGCTGGAGGCCCCTCCAGCTCTACAGTAACCGGCTGCTCCAGAATCAGGTTGGTATCCAGCTTTGTGAAATCAAACTGAACCGGGAGTTTTGTATCCGCTGTCACGGTGCAATGGAAAGCGATAACTCCATCCTTCAGATAGCAGGATACAGTATCAGTTCCGGCTGTCGTTGGGACCGACAGCCCTTGGAAAACCGGGTCCGTCAACATCTGCCTGTCAGTGTCCCCCGCATCATAGAAGGCGGCGGATACATCGGCCGCTCTGTGTAAATACTCCGCCTCCGGCAGCTCCGGTTCAGAATCAGTATAGGAAGCGGTGAGCCGTGCTGCCAGTACATACTCAGAGATGACATCAACCTTTACTTGACCTCCGGCCCGGCCCTGGAATGTGATATGTACTGTGGTATCTGTCGGATGGTCCAGCTCCAGCAACGTATAGCGGGAGCCGCTGTACTGCCAGCCATTTACCGCGCTGAAGTCTGCCTTCAAATTTTGGATGGGGCTTCCACTGGTCAGCAGAATGCGTGTCCGGCTGGTATTGGCTGAGGGGATGGTTACAGTAATGTCTTCTGTACCGCCGTCCGTGTCAATGATGGCGGCGCGAGTTTTCTTAACCCCTAGCTGCTCCAGTAGGATAGAATCAATCACACTTTGGATATCCGTGGATTGCGGCGCGTGGTAGTTGACACCGTCTGTCTGGGTGGCTGCGGAGAAGATAGTATTGTCATCGTCTGCCATATCCTCTCCCAGACCAATGACATGGATGCGGACGCCTTCGGCCCGAGCAGCCTCGACGGCGGTCTGGAACTGGTTGGAGGACTCCGCTGTGGCATCGTTACTATTCATAATGATTTCGCCGTCCGACAAAATCACAACCGTTTTTTCAGCGGCATCCACTGTATCCAGAAGTTCCATGCCAGTAATCAAGCCCGCCCCGGCGTTGGTATAGCCGGTATAGGAAACAGCGTCAACCGCCTCCATGACCGGCTCTCGGGCATTGCTGTCCTGCATCCCGATGCTGGAAACAACACTGGTATTGTACGCAGCAAAGCCAACGTAGTAATTGGATGGCAGGCTGTAAATGAGCTGGGCAATGCTGTCCTTTGCCAGCCGCTCCCGATCATTACTGTTCATGCTGTTACTGGCGTCCAGCAGAAATACAACTGCTTTGGATGTGCCGGGCGGCAGATTAGCGGCAGCGGCCTGCGTTTGTACGCATGTCATCAGCATGAAGCAGGCCAAAATGAAAGAGTATAGACGTGAGCATTTCCTCTTCACTGCGATATCCTCCCCATAGCTAATCAAGTTGGTTTTGGGGGGTATGGGCTATTGGCAAAATCCCGGTTCTGCCAGCAACCGAAACTCTCCCTCACTTTTCCTTCATAATTTATAACGTTGGAACTGGTCGATTTTGGACACCTGATTTCGAAAAAATTTAAAAAATTTTTTCTGTGCGCCGATTTCACGGTATTTCACATGCTACTGCATGACAAAAATAATGCCATGGCATATAAAGCGAATGTTTTCTCGTGGTTATTCCATAGTATCTATGTGACCGCTTTTTGTATAGATCCGTCCATTTGGACCGGTCGGGCTCTCAAACCCGATCAGGGGGGTGTCCAAGGGGATACCGTTCTTCTTCAAGTTGTTGATTTGCTTATACCCACCCCATATCATGAACACGATCATAGCAATTAGCATCCAATGGTCTGTCAGTTCAATTTTGAACAGTGCAAAGAACAGGTCAATGGGATCAAACAGATAGCTGATATCGCCGGTAGCCGCAAAGAAAATACGGTTGATCCATTCTGAGATTACAGGGGCAATCTGGCTGGCACCAACAAAGGTGCATCCCAGCACAAATGCGCTGACGCGCATTTGTGTCCAGGCCATCAGCGCGATGCCGACTATGGTGCCAACCGCTAACGGGATCATAATGGTTTCCTCCAGTCCGATAGTTCCCTCCTTAGCCAGAACCGTGGTAAGCATGAAGAGCAGTTTGCTGCTGACCAGGAATCCCAAGACAAACCGGTTTACAGTAGGGGATATGTAGGTCAGGATGGGAAGACCAATCAGTCCAACCAAAACGCAAATGATCGCACCGGCCTCGCCAAGTACTTCACCAACGAACATTGCAGCAATAAAGCCCAGGAAAAGGCCCCAGGCTATAGCAGTTGTTGTCAACAGGCCGCGGCGCCATTTCAATGCTCCAAAGCAGAGTCCTGCGCCGACGGTCACGCTGATCAGGTCTATGACAATTTGAAATACCAGTAAGCGGGCAAGAATTTCTTCCATAGTGAGTTCCCCCTCCTATATAAGTAATCCGAATAGGGTTATATCGCTCTTTCCCCATCTACTATACATATGTCGAAAAGAGGCTGTTTGGGGACATGAAATTTGAAAAAATTTTTAAGAAAAAGCGGTGCCGCCCCATAAACAGGGCCAACACCACCTTTACTGTGATAAAATCAATATATTTCTCCTGAGAATTGTACCAAAATATCGAAAAAATTATTTCTGAGCAAGCAGAAGAAATTTGCTTTTTGAAATAATAAATGACTATTTTGCGATTTCTATTGAATATGACTAGGCAAAAGGGTATAATAGAGTTATTGGTTGGATGGAAGGAGGAATCTGCTGTGAGGGTTCGCATTCAATTAGCAACAATTCGCCATTTCAGGAACGTTTCTTTTGGTGAGATCCGTTTTCCCTGTAATATGGCGTCGGATATTTTCTCAATGAAGTCAGACGTCTTGGGGATTTATGGCCAAAACGGCTCCGGCAAAACGACATTTATTGATGTTTTGCAGGTTTTAAAGTGCCTGCTGTCAGGTGTGCCTATCAGGGATCACCTGGAAAACTGCATTTCCAAAGGACATGATAGAGCAGAACTGAGCTTTGAGTTCAGTATAGAAGATGACCAAGGCTACAAATTCCGAGCGGTATATTCTGCCCAGATGGGGCTGGATTATCTGAATGAATCTGTGAAGGCGTCTATATTCCAGAGCGGTGAGTGGTCCAGGATGAATCCCATCATGGAGAGTTGCTCCACGGATACAAAGGTGTTGCTTACCCCGGACACTAAAAAGAGAGAGCTGTTTAGCAAAGACCCGCAGATTTTGGATGAACTGCGGGTCACGAAGAGACTGTGCGCCAAAGAACATCGGTCGTTTCTCTTTTCGAGTGAGCTTTTTGCTTTGCTCCAGGAAGGTTCCGGCCACACCTTATGGTATCATATGCTGGCCGCGATCCGTCACTTTGCTGGGGCGAGCTTGTTTGTGATCAACAACCGGGGCGCCAATCTAAATTCTTTTGGCTCCAAACTCCCTGTGATTTACCGGATGGATCGTTCCCTCGGACAACTGGAACTGCCCTTAGATCAGCCGGCAATTATTCCGGCTACAGAGTTTTTAATTGCCAAAGAAGTTATTGAAACTATCAATGTGGTGTTGCGTGAAGTCATACCTGGCATGGAAATCGAGCTTGCGCCTCTGGGCAAGGAGTTTACGGAACATGGCGGCATCGGGATCCAGGCGCAGCTGGTACGGATCATATCAAACCCTGAAACCAATGAGGCCATCCGACTGCCTTTGAAGTATGAGTCGGAAGGCATAAAAAAAATCATTTCCATTCTGCACCTCTTTATCTGCGCCTATAACAGTCCTGGCATTACGCTGGCCATTGACGAATTGGACTCCGGTATTTATGAGTATCTGCTGGGAGAGCTGCTGCAAGTCATGCAAAACTCAGGACTGGGCCAATTGATCTTCACCTCCCACAATCTCCGCCCACTGGAGATGCTGAACAGCAGCTCGATCATTTTTACAACAACAAATCCAGAAAGACGCTATGTGCGTGCGTCCAACATTAAACCGAGTAATAATCTCCGCCTGCGTTACTTCCGGGATATTACCTTGGGGAGCGACGGTGAGGAGCTATATCAAGAGACGAACAGTATTGAGATTGCCCACGCGATGCGCAAGATTGGGATTCCCAGTGCGGATAAGGTGGAGGACAGGTAATGGCCAGGAAGAAAATCATGCTCTTCATCGTGGAAGGGCCGACTGACGAAACCGCTTTATCCACAGTTCTAAGCCGTATTTTTTCGTCCGATACTGTGCGTTTTCAGGTTGTGCATGGTGATGTGCTCACCCAGGATTTTGTAGGGCCGGATAAAATGGTCGCTGCAGTCAATGAGCAGATCAAACGGTTTCGGGGGAATATTTACAGGCCCGGTGACTTTTGCAAGGTTGTCCATCTCACTGATACTGACGGTGCGTTTATCCCGGAAAGCGCAGTTGTCAGGGAGGCTTTGGAGGGGAAGCAGTACCCCTTTTATACCGATACTCAGATTCTAACACCGGAGCCGGAGAATATCCTTGACAGAAACGCACGGAAGAGCAGAAATATTGCCAGGCTTTCCAGTATTGGAAAAATTGGAGGAATCCCCTACAGCTTTTACTATTTCTCCTGCAATCTGGATCATGTGCTGCATGGACGCAACAATCTGAGCGAGGCAGAGAAAATAGCCTGTTCCCGGACCTTTGACATCCAATATGCGGATGACCCTAATGCGTTTATCCGTTTCATGACGGATGAATCCTTTGCGGTGCAGGGTACTTATCAGGAGACCTGGGCCTTCATTAAGGAGGGCACACGGTCTTTGGAGCGACACAGCAATTTGGGGATTGAACTTCCAGAACGGTGTGAGTGGGGGGCTACAGTATAAAAGTAAAACCAGCAGCCCGCCCTCAGCTTCGTGCTGAAAGGCGGGCTGTTGGTCTATACAGAAAAACTTAAATCTATTGATGGTTATCTTTTAGCAGTTACTGTGGGAGATATAGATGTGGTTGTCTCTCCGCCGTTGCTATTGCTGGCAGTCAGATGGACTTTGGCATAATACTGATATCCCACCGTGCCATCATAGGTAATATTACTGGCGTGGGATGTACCCGTTCCCATCATATTTTCATAACCAGCATCTGTAGCATAAACTGTATCAACCAACTTGGTTGTACGGCCATTGTTTTCATAAATTTCAATGGAAGTTGCACCTAGCTTTGTCATAGATCCCGGGCTGGTTACCCTGAAAGAGATGGTCAGGTTTCCGTTACTTCCCGCAGAGATATTTGAATACGTTCCAGCTATGTAGTCACTTGCAAGGGGCATAGTTTGATCAAATGCAAATACGGGGGTAGTTAACAAAAGCATAATTAATAAAGCGGTTCCAACGTTGCTAGAAATTTTGCGCATAACTTTTATTCATTCCTCACATAAATAGATTTGATTATATCTGTTAGCTCCTCAGATGTTACGTCAGCTGTAATGTAACATTCAAACGGCCCATTTGACCACACTGCAATTTCTCTTTCATTATTTTTCATCACATAAAATGTACAACCACCATATTCTATTTCAGTGACACTATCATCGCTCTTTTGCCATTCCGTGTAGACTACATTGTTCGAGTCTTGGTGCAAGATAATTTGAACGATAATCCATTCTTCATCACAGCGATAGTCGCATTGAAAGACCGTGATTGATGGATCTGTAGTTTTATCTACAGATACTAATTCTACGGAAAATCTTTCTGGAATCCAAGTCGGTGCAAGCTGCTCAGTTATTCCGTATGCATCTAAGGCAGATTGTAAATTGCCATAATCTCCTTCACTTAAGGCAATGTTTGCATTAGGATTTTCTTCATCGCTGACTTTCGATGCCGATACAAATGTAAACGTTTCCTTTGTCCACTGCGCAATAACACCCCAAAGATCATAGCCTATGGCATACGCAGTAACGGTCATAAGCCCCAGCAATATAGCGATAGCCGCAGCAAAAGATGCCACCCGGCCCAAACGGCGTCGGCCCTGCGTAGAAATGCGATTCTTACCAGACGGGGAAGAAGTGCCGGGAGCAGGACTTGCTGTTTCGGTGTTGCCGGGTTCATCGTCATCGAAGTCATAGAGAGATCGTCCATCAGTCACAAATGGGCGATACTTGGTCTGGAAGGTCTCCCAGGCCGCCTCGACATCAATCTCTGCGTACCTGCCTGTGGGATGTTCTTCTTCTCGTTTTGCGATCACCTCCGAGATATATAAGATTTCATCAATATCGGACCCCTCGCCATCGGGTAGTTCAGCATCCAGGCGCAGAAGCTCCTCTAAAGATTCCGTACTCATTCTATCAAATTTCGAATAGTCTTTCCTATTCCCGCTATCGAGTCCGGACACTATTGATCCCCCCTTTCTATTATGTATATGTCAGAAATACCCTCAAAAGGGACAGTATTTTTCATTCTTGAGAAAATTTTTTCTGCAAATGCTTTTTGATGCGTTGGTATCGTTTTTTACAGGCTTCAATCGAAATGCCAAATTCGTCAGCAGCCTGTTTCATAGAGTATCTTTCAAGCGCTATTAACTTGAATATCTGGAAGTCTTCCCTGGGTGCGAGATCCCCATACAGTATATCAACATCTTCCTCATCATATGTAGCCAAAAGATCCGATTCGTCCGAGTTCAGTGACAAAATTGCCAACCTTCTTGTTTTCGCCTGCTCACGTTTAATATTCTGGATCACATATTTGAGTGTTTTCATCAACCATCCTTGGGGGTTATTGCTCTGCAAGAGTTCGTCACTTTTTGCACACGCGATACAGAAAACATCCTGTGTGGCCTCTTCAGCAATTGAGGGGTCGCTCAGAGCATTCTTTGCATACCTATATAGTTTATCATATATTTCGTGATACAACTGCTCAATCCTATCGTTTTGCAGGTTGCAGCCACCCATCGTCTCACCACCCTGATTCGATTATTTTTCTATTTTTTGCCATTTTCTTGGCGAGGTGAAAATCCCTCTACCAAAGCACACAGCACTCCCTCCGCTGCTATTATAAATGATTCCGGCATATCACTCAATAGGTTACATATGCTTCTGACGTGTATTTTTGAACTTTCCTCATAAAGAATGCTATCTGCGCTTACATGAAAGACTTCAGCCAGCGCTAGGAGCACAGGAATACTCATTGACCGGCTGCCTCGCTCCAGATTTGCATAAAATGAAGTGGATATTCCTACTTGTTCCGCAACTTGCTCTTGTGTGAGGTTCGCTTTGTTTCGGCATCTTTGCAAATTACTGCCAGTAAGTGCTTGCAAATCCCTTTTATCCATATTGGCCTCCATAATTCCCTCTTGAAATAATTATATAGTCTGACAGAAATAATTTGAACAGTCTGCCAGTCCTGCTTTTATATTCTTATAGAAATAATGAGCATTTCCATATACTAAAGCAGTATGAAAGCCATATATGGGAACAATTCGCGTGATTTGAGACAGTCTGCGATAATTTTCTCCTTTATCTTTACGAAAGAATTAGAAAAAATACAAATATGATGTCCCCAAATCTCCTCCTTTCGACATATATATAGTATAGGGAATCCTTGCCATGCACTTGCGGACGTCGGGTAATGATAGAGGTGGTTGCAAAGATGTACTATTATCATTCTCTTACATATGTACTAGCTCCTGGAGATCGCTGCTGCTTTCTGGGTGCAGACCTAGGGATGGACCATGACCCCTATCTCAGATGGAAGGTAAGCAGACCGATCAGCGATAGTGAAGAACGTATCATGTTTTTAAATCCGGCAAAACTGCGTATATGCAAACAGCTCTTCTCCATTCTTGCCTACTTTGCTAAGGAGTTCATTGCCAAGGCCAGCTTGCTGATAGATTACTCTCATTTTGAATGTACGCTGCAGTTAAGCTGTCTCCACTTTGTCAACTTCTATGGTTCAGAAGAATCCCTGTTTTGGTTTGTGCTGTTCTGTACAGAGGATATTCATATTGACGCTATGGCCAACGGGGCTTTCGCTTTTACTATGGAGTTTCCTCTGTTTGAACCGCTGTCGCCTACCTAGATTAAATATGTCAAAGCTGAGACGCCTGTTCCACCAAGAGTTCGACCACACCAATACTTACCGTTTATTTGCGAGTAAATTGCGAGTAAATATTGGGAATTTGATTGCTAAACTATGAAAGCTGATGTGTTGGCCTGCAAAATTGAACGTGCTCCGCCAGGGAATCTATGCTAATGTGCATCCAATAGATTGTGTGATGCACCAAAGAAGTTTTGTGCATTGCAGCCCCCAAGCGGTCCATACATGTACAATAAGATCAGAGAATAGAGAGAACGCATTCCAGGCGGATATTTCCTGATGCATATGCAGTAGATGTGCCAGCTTGGAAGAGGTGGGAAACATGTTATCTGGTGTGGGCGATATATGAGACCCAACAGATTTTGAAATTGTAGCCTATACTACGGTTCACTTTGATCTGCTGGACAGCGAACATACAGGGGCAGCACGGCTGCCCCTGTATGCTTTTTTGTAACCCTCAACATTCCGAAGACAATAGGAGGTGCCGCAGTGAAAAAGCAGGTATTGGTTGTTGACGATGACCTTAATATCTGTCGGGAAATCAAAGATGCTTTGCAGGACGAAACCACTGATGTCCAATATACATTACCCGCAGAGAAGATACTGCCAGAATATATGCGGCAGCCGTTCTGCATCGTCATCATGGATGTCTCTTTAACAAATGTAAATGAAATTGCAATGTTGGAGACAATGAGACAGGCAAAACCCATTCCGATATTGGTCTTATCCCCAGTCAGCAATACCGCGGACCGAGTAAAGTTGCTTCAAGCAGGAGCTACCGCGGTTCTGGAAAAGCCCTGCGATATGGAAGAATGTTTAGCAAATGCACAGTCTCTCATGCACATCTATCTCCACTCTCACACTGAAGAACAGGGCTGCTACACACTGGCCTTTGAGATGGATCTGATAATAGACCCCACCTATAGGAAGGTCATCCTTAAAGGGACGGAAGTGGATCTTACACGGAGGGAATTCGATCTTCTCTACTATCTTGCGAGCCGGAGCGGCCAAGTGCTCAGTCGAGAGCAGATATATAATGCAGTCTGGCGCAATGAAGCAGATTATAATGTGGATGAATCAGTTAAGTCTTGTATCAAAACATTACGGAAAAAATTGATGACCCCTAAGTGGGACTATATCCAGAATGTTCGCGGTGTTGGATATCGTTTTTCTGGGCAGCACTGATTATATTGCATAACGGCCGGATGCAGTGAGCATCCGGCCGTTTGTCGCTTTTTGTCGGGACCTCCCTCTATCCTCACCCTCTCCTGCCCCTCTGCCGCCCCTTTTCACCTTTATAATTTCGCCTATGGCAGTACTCGAAGTTTGCCGGGTTTTAAATAAGGTGAAAGGATGGTGCTTATAGTGGGACTCTTGCATTCTCATTTCTATAAATTAATTTTACCTAATTGGGCGTGCATCCTCATTGAAAGGGGATGCACGCCTTTTCTTTTTCGACAAAAAAAGCCCCTTTTCGATACGAAAAGGATGCCACCTCTGCACAAACCCATTACGAAGAAGAAAATTTTTGATTGAAATGGGCAAATAAGACTTTTCACATCGGGAAAGGGGACAAGTAACCGCCTCCGCGGGCAGGAGAGGAGGTGAGATCTTGGAACTCTCATTATCCCAACAGACCACTATTCGATACCAATTTGAGTTTTTCTGTAAAAAGGTCATTGACGGTGAGCGCTGTGACTATCTGCGTGAACTGACCCGGCGTGCGAACCGGGAGATTTCTTTTTCTGATTTGTCTGAAGCCTGGCTGGATCACTTGATGTTCGGAAACCTTTGTCCAGTAGAGCAGTATCGTTTCAATGTATGTGGATACCCAGTTTCGATCCAGAGCGACCGGCTGGCGGAGGCCCTGCTTGAAATGGGTGCTGAAACTTACAGTATCCTGTTACTGGCCTACTGCCTGGAGTTTACTGACAGAGAAATTGGTATTCTGCTTGGTCAAGCGCGCTCCAGCATTCAGCGCCACCGCAAACAGTCTTTAGCGGAACTTAAATCTAAATTGAGGAGATGAAGTTATGGGGAAACAAGGTCGTTCCCGAATACCCGAAAGCCAACTGCTACCCTTTGAAACCATTATGGCCGCCAAGGCTGGTGACCCAGATGCACTCTCAGCAGTCCTGAAACATTTTAGAGGATACATAAACATCAGGGCCACACGGGAGTTTTACGATGAAAATGGACTGGCATATTCCGGCATTGACCCTGAACTCAAACAGCGACTGGAAATCAAAGTGATCACCCGTATTATGCAGAAATTTGAAATTCAATAATAATCCATGGTCTACACGGAGTATTTTGTAGCAAACGTGAGACCTGCCACCAGGATCCTCAATATTGATTGCTGCGGATATTCTAAAACACATCACCAAATCTAATTTATAAAAATCACAAAAGCACTTTCATTACATTGCCCCTTTGGAGCAGCAATTTGAAAGTGCTTTTGCGTATTACTGAAGGGACTATGAAAACTGTTTTTTTTGAGATTAGTGAGCACCTTGGAGAGACTTTAGATTGTGCCAGGAAAACGCTCTTGTATAGCAGGTTACTTCCTGAGTTCGCTTGGAACTTCGGGCTCATATCCCATACCAGCAGAGGCGGCACCTGCCCCCCAATTGGCAATGTTCTCGATTAGAGATGCCAGCGTAAGCCAAAAATCAGCCAAGACCTGCTCCCCTCCTTTCGCTTATTTTAGAAATTATCATCATTACAGCAACCGCTATAATTGATGTAGAGGCAATGGGCAGGACAGCAATGCCCGTCTGACTTAGTAATAAATCGGCAACAACTGAGGCCATACCTTCGATGCAAACAAGAACTCGTCCAACCGATTTGTTTTTTTGGTAGGACTCTTTAGATAGAGGGTGGTGTGGGTTACAAATGGGTGCCAACATCCAAATAATACAGATAGACAGTATCAGCCCCAAAGTCAATATAGAGCCTCCCAGTTTATCTAACAGTATAGATGCTGTGAGGGCAGCCAAGAAAACAACGTTTGTCAACAGAAAGCAGTTCCTATAGGTTGACGCATGATAGCCGCCTACGAAAACACGCAGGCTAACAAATATTAATATAAACAGGATGCCAGCGAAGAGTCGTCCCGCTAAAAATGAGGTTAGGAGGATAGAAAAGGTAGCTAGTGCAGTGGAAAACAGCAATTCTGATCCATAGATATAAATGGCTGCATGGCTAGCGGGCAGATGGCAATGCCTATACAAGATTCTTGTAAAACCGACTGCGCATGTATGCAACATAAAGTCCCCTCCTTGCAGATAGATTATACCTCAAGGAGGGGATCAGCTAAAAGAATTATTGATTGAATGGTAGGTTTTTATGTATCGAGCGGTTCATAGCAGAGTGATACAACTGAAATAAAGCGGCCATCCCTAAACTCATTTCGTAGGAACCCGCTATACTTATTTGCGATATCGCCTATATTTTTAAGGCCCAGGCCATGCTGAGTGGAGACATCTTTTTTTGTACTGGCCAAAGAACTATTATTTTGGAAAGGATCATGTTCCACAGTATTTTCAACCCGGAAGAACATAAAGTTCTCCACTTGCTTAATAATTACTTTGACTTCACGAAGGCCTGGAGACGGTATCTGCTTGCAGGCATCAAACGCATTGTCAATTTGATTGGCCAACACGCCACATATATCAACAGGATCAATATTGCTCCGAACGAGAGGGGGTACTGCAAAATCGAATATAATGCCAAGATTTTTCGCCTCGGCGGCCTTATGATTAATGATGGCATCTATTATATCACTCCCGCTATGGCATAGCGCAGTTTCTTGGTACGCAATAGAGAGCAGAGAGTCAATATAATCCGATATCTCTTCATGTTTCTTCCTGGTGGCCAAGCCTTTGAGCGCAGTGAGATGGTGGTTAAAGTCATGTATTTGCTTGGCATGATTTTGCTGATAGGTGTGGAGCTGTTGATAGTTGTCAGTTAAAAGCTGATTAGTTGCTTTAAGCAACATATGGGTCTGCCTTTCCTGCTCAGAACGTGCAATCAGAATAAAGGAGACAACTACGATTATTAAGAAGGAAAAGATATAGACCCATGATATGAGTACTATTGAGTGTAGCATGGTAACGCTTGAGTATAAAAATGTGCTGAACAGATATTGCACACTGACATAAGCAATGGAGCATATAAAGAGAAGCGCCAACTGAAATCGTCTTTTTAGTGAGCATATTTTAGGTAAAACCCCTTGAACAAGAAAGTAGAGGATGATATCTGCGGACTTATCAACGGCAAGGAAAATGGCCCTCGGTATTCCAGGTGTTATCAGAATAGAAAATGTATCCTCTGACCAGCCATTGAGCAGGCCAAACAAGGCACAGAAAATGTAACCCATGGTCACAACCACGAAATATGCCATTATGCAGGTCATGCTTCGGACTAATAAAGTCCCATCAGAAAGAATATATGACAGGACTAGGACTATGAAGCACATTGCAATCAAGGGAGTAAGAAATGAAAACGCCGAAATGGAATTCATGAATCCAGTTAGAACAGTGAGGCTTACTGCAGACAGTACAAGTAGGCAGTAATGCCGCAAATCCTGCTGGCGCTTTTCAGATGCGGCAGCTATCGTGCTGAGTATAACGATGCTCTCCACAAAGGTAGCTACCCATTCAAGTATGCGGAACGGTTCCATTATTCGTCCCCCCATAAGCAGTTGATGGTGTACTTCACTTTGACCAACAGCTGGCGGCTGATGGGTAGGCGCTCCAGATTGCGCAGAATGACCTCATTTCCTTTAATCTGGCGGACATGGTCGAGGTTGACAAAAGTGCTGCGGTCAATATAAATGAATCTTTCATCGCCAAGCTGCTCATGAATCGCTTTTAGTCCTCTGCTATCTTTGACGATCCCCAGATCCAGGGTAATAATCTGGGATGCTCTGAGCACATGGCGGACGTAGACGATCTCTTGGTATGGGATTCGCATTACATCGTTATAATGCCGCACGGTCAGGAACTTACTTTCCAGTTTTGAGAACTCCGCTTGTGCAGCCGTCAATGCCTCTGGTAACCGCCGGGCCAGATCAAGTTTAGGTATATAGCGCAGCGCACCAAATTTATAGCCCTCTAGGGAAAATTCACTGTGAGATGTCAGGAAGACAATTAAAGCTGCCGGCAAATGAGTCCGGATATGTTGAGCAAGTTCCAGCCCATTCAACTGGGGCATTTCAATATCTACAAAGAGCAGATCAAAACTGTTGCCACTGCTTATCGTACGCGAGAGGTAGACGCTATCAGAAAACTCAGTTATGGAGACATTCTCACTGAAATTGGTTTCCTGGTAGCATTTTACTATCTTTTGGTGCAAGTCATGCATGAATGCCAGATCATCATCACACAACGCTATTCGTAGCATTGTCAATACCTCCTATCAGTTGGGGGTGAAACTAATCGTGGTTTTTCGATTGATGTCCACAAGGATACGATGTTCCTTTGAAATGAGCAATATGTATTGATCATTGACAGCCCGCTTATCGTGCGGATTTAAGTTGCTATTGAATACTGTAATACCACTATCGCTTCCAGTCAAGAGGGTTTGCATCTCCACGACTACTTTAACTATTGGAGCGGAGTGATATTTTGAGGCTGTCCACCTTGGAATACATTCCCGAATATTTTTTTGATTTACACAAAGACAGGCTTTGGGATTGGGGCTGAGGGATATTAAAGTCTCTAACTCGTCTTCAGAGAAAGAATCGACTGAGGCCACTACAGATAAGAGATCATAGTAACTGCACCCTGCAGCTTGAAATTTTTCTAGTATCTCAATTGACAGTGAGTGCTGTATAGGCGATAAATGCTCTTCAGTCCATAAGACCTTTGTTAAAAAATCATGGAGAGTTATATCTAATGGGATTGAATGAGAATTATATAACATTTACCTGGGTACCTCCATATACAATCTGCATTTAGTTAACAAATTAAAAGAAACATAGCATACCTCAATTCATTTTTCATGGTATATTGCTCCAGATGCAGAATTCTTTGTATCCAGAAACGAATTATTTTGTAAACTCTATATAGTTTTGCAACTCAATACACATTTTTCAACCACTGGTGCAAAGACTATTTTCAGATTGTTTTTTTCGAGCTACTATGGCCGTAATCTGGTAAAAAGAGGTGATTCCAGTGCAGAAAGTATTATCTAGGTACGTGGTTCTGGGGATCGCCATGGATGGCCGGAAAGACATCCTCGGAGTATGGATCGGAGAGCATGAGAGCAGCAAATTCTGGCTGAATGTGTTGAATGACCTCAAAAGCAGAGGAGTTATGGATGTATATCTGTTCTGCACGGACGGCCTGTGCGGGATGATGGAAGCCATCCGTGCGGTGTATCCCCAGAGCCGTCTGCAGCGCTGCATCGTCCATCAGATTCGCTCCTCCACCCGTTTTGTCAGTTGGAAGGACGTCAAGCAGGTGGTAGCTGACCTGAAGAAAATCTATACCTCCGTCACGCTGGATGAGGCGGAAGAAAACCTGCTTCGGTTCTCGGAGAAATGGAGAAAGCAGTACCCCTCCTGCGTGAAAAGCTGGGAGGAAAATTGGGAAGTCCTGAGCACCTTCTATGAATATCCGCCCGAGGTTCGTAAAATCATATACACGACAAATATCATCGAAGGCCTCAACCGCCAATT
>Ga0137308_100607_pt1 | contig 53454 bp, 42 predicted proteins | sample Inofrocosms_June_FD_97181 | JGI IMG/M metagenome (GOLD analysis project Ga0137308, IMG submission 97181) | Mouse cecal microbial communities from Vienna, Austria - N-Acetylneuraminic and N-Acetylglucosamine D2O microcosms_June | ecosystem: Host-associated > Mammals > Digestive system > Large...
AAGGCTTTCGGAAATTGATTTAATGGATGACGCGTTGCCGTCTACACGATGCCCAAGGAGGGGCTCATGGATCATTAATTCACTATGCGGAAGCATATAACGTCCGTGATTTCCGCAGGCGAACAGGACAGCCCCCATGCTGTACGCATGTCCGATGCAAAACATCCTGATGGGAGCCTGTGCGGCCTGAATGACATCATACATCAGCAGTCCGGAATTGACTTCACCGCCCGGTGAATTGATGAGGAGGTCTATGGGCATCTCTTTGTCTTCATTGATCAGCAGCATGATTTTCTTTATAAATTCACATGCGCTTTCCTGATCGATTTCACCCTCTATAAAGACTTTTCTTTTCGCCATCAGGCGGGATTCCAATGGAACCAGAGTGATCCCATTGCTGGATTTTACCTGCATATTCATTACGATTACCCCTTTCTTTCTATAAAATTTCACCTTTTTCTAAAACTGTTTCTGTATCCTGCTGTACAAAACACCTGCGACATTACACTACAACCGGACTTCCTGCCACTGCAGGCAGGAAGTCTGATGTGTGAATGAGATAGACATTCTCATTCGCTGTAGTCTTAACAGCAAGGTAATCAGACGTTCTGCCAAAGATACCGGGTTTCGCGTACATATCCTGACTCCGGACACGCAGACGTTCTTCTGCCTGACTCTGCCAGTGTACAGCACGCTTGAATGACACCAGAATATGCGGGGTATTTCCTGCAACCGGTACCGGATAATGATATTGATAAGTACCAAACAGATCCTGGGAAAGATCATCGGTCGCAGCAGGTGTCCCATGATGGAAAAGAACCACATTTGGAAAATCCAGTTCCGTATTTCCATGCATCGCTTCTCTTATGTTCCGTGATACCATAATCAGTTCAATCTTACCCTGACGCCGAGTCTGCATGAGGTATTGCATCAGCTCATCGTTTTCATCTACAAACCCCATCTCATCAAGAATAATCCGGACTTGCGGCACACGCTTAAGGGTCTGGAAGATTTCTTCCTTCAGATAGGAGTTAAAAATACGCTGATTGCAGGAACACACATACATGGCCATCCCTTCCACATTCCCCTTTGCTCCGCTCTGGAAGTTATACTTTGTGTCGCTGCCTGGCGTATATATGTCTTCAAATATCTCCTCAAGGCGTTCAAACAGTCTGCGTAGCACGATACCAGCCTCATGATTTGCGCGAATATTATCAGCAATCACATTGGAACGACCTGACTGCAGGGCAAATTCAGAGATAAAATCATCGTCCTCATTCAAAAGCTTCACGATGGCCGGCAAAGATACCGGATATTTTGCTGTTACCACATTCAACACCGCAGCAGCATAAATCATAACCTGATCTGTCAAAATGCCATATCCCATCTCTTCCGCTATCATACGGACAAAGCGAAGAATCTGCTGTGCAGACATCCCATAAAACGGATGATAATTTTTTTCTGTCGGACATGATGTCATAACGCAATCCATCTCATGCGCGTCTCTTTTCTGCCGTATAGCCGTCATCAAATCAAAGTGACTGGTCAAAAGAATTGTCGGCATATCACTTCTTTCCAAGCCGCTACAGAATAAGTCAAGTACCATTGCCTGGTTTCCAGCCTCACCTCCGGTGATTAAAAGGTCTCCCTGAATCTTTCTGAAAAAGGATGAGCTGTCCACACGTCCTTCAAGCACACGTCTTGCTGCATTCAATCGTGTACACTCGTTTATGATCATTCCTTTATTACTCATAAAGCCACCTGTTCCTTTCTACCTGATTCTTCATGTCAATCCTCCGATGCTGATCCAAACAACTCATCGAAACGTCTTTCAAGTTCTTTCTGCAGATCAAACTCCTCCTGTCTGGTCATTTTATGTGTCTGATCACTTTGTGTTCCCTGGAATCTGCCGTTTTTATTCACTTTCTCCTCTTCTGGCAGCCGTATACTTTTCAGAAACTCCATATGCTTATTGCTCCTCATTACTTCCCCCGCTTTCCTTTATGGAATCTTCCATCCATCTGTGTCAATTTCATATTAATTTTCCTCCTGATCCGTTACTAACGCCCTGCCCTCTGAAAACACGTTGTATCTGTATAAACAGACGGCATTATCTCATTGCCCCGGTCATCTATAAATCCAATTCCTCATCAAGCTGAATCTCTCCTCTCTGATGAGATAACAGTTTTCCTTTACAAGTACAGCCTCTCATAGTATTTTTGTTTCATTATGCTAATTTATGTAGCCTGCAATAGCATCACCATGTTCGGGGTTCTGTGTATCCAGAATCACAACACAGCGGTTCTGTTTAGCATATTCTTCAATCTGCTTTCCAGATTCGTCGAGATCCTCTATATGCCATGGCGCATAACCGCCAACACCAACTGCTATCATCTGATTTTCAGGGACTCCATACTCTTCCAAAACCTTTACAACAGCCTGTGCTCTGTCTTCTGACAGCGACTGACAGAAATCCTCTCTGCCAGTCGAAGATGCTGTGCATCCCACCACATAAACTCTGTTATCAGGATGTGAGAGCAATGTCTCCGCGACACTGTAAATAGCCTGCTCAGCCTGTACTGTATCTACAAAGCTTGCCTCATCTCCAACAAATGAAACTCTCTCTGAATCAAGAATCACTGTTTCCAATGACGCAATATCTGTTTTTCGTTCTTCCACACTTACATTGGACACTTCTGGAAGGCCACTGTAAGGTGTATTAGAGGCAGAGTCCGTTCTGAAGTCAATGTCTTGAGATGCTACGCCAGCTTCTTCAAGCACGGCAGTCCAGATTTCTATAAGTTTGGCTTTCTGGACTTCACTGAGTCGTTCCTGCGGCGCAGCTGTCTGACCAGCATAAAGCCATACTACCTTTACATCTTTCAGATTAGGAATAGCTTTTTCCTCAATCAAAGCTTTTATAATTTTGTCTGTAGGCGTATTGAACAAATCATTCTCACAGAAGTTGATATAGCCTGCTGAGCTCACAGCAGGGTCAGCCACAAGCAAAAGCTTATCTCCGTCACCAACAGTCTGCAGTGTATTAGCCGCGATTCGAATGGCCTCAAGAGTATCTACCTCAGGATATTTTGCTGCTCCGTCAGAATTTAAAGCCGCGAGGATCTCGTCTCTATATCCCTCTGCTATAGACTCCAGTTTTCTGTCCGACAACCCATCAGTTGATGGTTCTGAAATATTTGCTTTCAGGAATTCTTCCGGCTTGCCATCTGCACGAATCAAGCTAACCGTACCGTATGTATATGCACACTGAAAAATCTGTTCTTCAATGGCCTCTGCATTTACGGAGATAACGTTTGCATTGGAATGCGCTCCTACCACTACACTGACCGAAACTGTATCTTCCGATGTTGTATTGCTGCCACCAGAGCCACCGTCACCTCTCACAGGGTCACCACATCCGGTCAGAATGGATGCCATCATTACTGTTACCATCATTACTGTACATATGTTCTTCATCTTCATTTTTCATTCCTCCTTAGTCATTAGGCTACATTTACAGGTCTGACTGTCAGCTTAGTCATCTGCCCGTTCTCAGGAGTCTGTGACTCCTGAGATGTTTTTTCTGTCTTTTCATCCAGAGAGGCAGTGACATAGCTGGCACCTTCTGGATCTTTAAGATACTCTGCAAGATAAGTTCTCGCCCTGGCTTTCAAAATGTCACAACGGGCATGGATTTCATCCTCTGCAGCCTGCTTTCGTTCCATGTCCAGAGCTATGAGCTGACCACGACGAAGTTCTGCTGGCTCGGCAGTTGCAAGGTAAGCCTTAAGGTCACTCTCACATTCCGAAAGTTCGAGCCTGCGGACGCGAAGATGATTGATACGCTTACGGAGTTCATCATCGCCGATGTATGCCAGCCCGAAGTTTACAAGCGAAGTTACCAGTGGTTCGATAGACAACAGCAACACAACGGCAAGACCTTTAGGATTTGACTCCGTACTGGTATCAACCGTTTCCTCAACCTGCAGCTCATTTGTTAGATGATTGGACGCGGTTTCTCCGTATTGATCCTGATATGCAAATCTAAGCCAGACTGTACTCGAAAAAAGCAAGAAGAATGCAACAGTTACGGTCACTGCCCAGACTGCTGCCCCTCTCTTCAGTCGGTACATCGCCTGATGTGTAAACTTGGCAATAAGAAGCGGCATCATATTTAAGATCAGCGCAATGCCGAAGCTGACGATCTTTCCCATAATTTCACTCTGTGTCATAGCCTGATCCATGAGCTCGTAGAGAACCAGTGCATCCAAAACAGACATTGAAACTGTAAGGAAGATGATAACGACCGGTGCAGACCACCATGCAAACTCCGTCTTCTGTAGCTTCTTTTCATTTTCAATCGGAAGGCTATAGCCTTCGTCCCGCATTGCTGCAATTCCTGTAGTATTCCTTTGTTTACTCATTAATCTCAACCTCCTCGCTCTCTTTTAGGCCACAGTCAAAGTTCTCAAACGCCGTACCCTTATGATAAATACTTTCTAGTTGTCTGATTTCCTGCTCTACTGCCGCTTTTTCTCCCACAATATCTGTCAGCTTCGTTTCTGCCTTAATCTGATCACCCGTCCAGATTTTTGCCAGTTCATAAATGACACCTTGATGATCCACTTCCTGGATATCGAGCATAATGGCCGCTTCATGCTCCAACTGATCAATCAGCATATCCATGTATCCGCGGTTATACATATCCGGATTGGCATTCTGAATCCACGTTTTACAGCGTTGTTCAAAGTCCTGCTCAAAGGTACTGAGCAGGTAAGGCAGTTTATAATCCTGTGCGCATAGTGTATCATGTGGTCCATATACCGGAATATCCACGCTGGTATTATCCTGATTGAGCCTGCGGTCTCTATCTGCCTTTTTACTTCTGAATAATTCCATATCTTACACCTCCTCTGCATGTTCGGTATCTGCCAGAACTTTCTCCAGACGTTCTCTGATTCCGGCAAGATGATTCTCATACACTGCTTTTCCCGGAATGTCAGGAATTTCAATATTTGGCTGTGGCGGCATGTCGCTACTGGCCGCAGCTTTCAGCACACCACTCCAGTAGGAAGAAATATGTTTCATGATCACATTTTCAGCGCGCTGCAAATGGTGCTGTAAAGCAGCGTCAATGGTTTCCATACCCATCATAAGTTCAGAAAGCTGAATCATGATATCGTCTCTGCGCTTCTCTGTCTCTGTCATTTTTGCGCCAAGACGTTCTCTGTTCTCCTGATCTGTACCTTCGGAAATCTCGTATGGCTTCATCAGAAGCTCCAACTCCTTGCATTTGCTTGCAATGGTGTGCGCAACAGGCTCAAGAGCCTTATCCACCTGACAATATACTTTGTTATCATATTCAGCCAGACAGCGCACCTTTTCAAGCAGCCATGGCGTCTGATAGGTACCATCTCTAGTACAGAGCTGAGAGTTCTTATAGTCCTTTGATCCGGTTGCGCGGATTAACATTTTAAAGTTAAAGAATCCATCCGGACGCGCCTTTTTGTTCAATTCATTAATAATTTGATTATTAGCCATGATATTCTCTCCCTTCTATCTAAAATTGTTTTCGTAATGTGGTTTCCATATGCTGTGAAACAGAAATCATCTTCATCCATGTCAAAAAGCGCCCTCCTTCTCGTCAAAACGGCCACAATGCAGTTATCTTTCATAACAGATCACCGTCTGCCTAACTACTGTAGTTTTTGCATTGAGTTTCTTCATGACTGTTGCCCTCTTTTGTGCTTTGTTTTCTTAATGATTCTATTTAATATTTATCAAATTTCTTGTATTTCAGATATTACATTACAAACAGCTTTTGAAACTCAAATTTCAATAACCTTCCGAAACATCCTGAAACATCCATAATTTACCTTCACTGTGGACAGTTCTTATTATTTGATATAAAATATTATGAGATATTATACGTTGAGTCATATCTGCCATTTATAGATATAAGAGCGAAAGGAGGCGCGAGTAATATATGAGCAATCAGAATATCATCAATTGGCAATCGTTCGAACTACCAAAAACTTTTACGCAGAAGGAAATTCTGGATCAGTTTATCAATCCCATTTTTGACGTAAATCCTTCGAAGGGAAGATTAAGTGAATTAATTAATGGAAACAATCCTGGATTGTCCGGCAAACTATTAGAACAGCTGGCTAGAACGACAAAAGACACAGAGAGCGGTCAAGACTTCAGTTCCGCTAATTATCCTTATTTAGAAAAAGCGAAGGATATCTGGAAAAATCATATCGAAAGTCTTCCAACAGAAGAACAGCGTTTATCGACTGTAGTTCATAATCTTTGCAAAGCGGAATACAGCATCCGTATTTCTGACGATAACAATAATATTATTTTTGATCTGTCGAAAAAACTGAAGGAAATTAATAATAAGAAATACGATTTAACATATCGATTAGCTGTATTATCTATACTAGCAACCACGTGGCAGCAATGGGATAATCTGCGAAACGTTAAATCCCGCAAAAATAAGATTTTTTTGCTTCAGCTTACTAAGCTGATATTCCCGATTCCAGACACAGCTGTGACCCAAAATACCCCCGCTGTATCCATCGGAACTAATGACGATGTTACCATCTTATATCACAATGCAATCGCCTTATTTAAAAAAGGTGACTACAAAAAATCAGCAGAATTTTTTGCTGAAATTGTCACTGAGCATTTAACTGCTCCTTATAAAATTTTGGCGAATTCTTATGCAAGCTTGATTAAATGTTACGGCATTAGCAGTATAGATATTCACACCATTGGAACCAAAGAGGAACTAAGGCGTTGGGCTCTACATTATGGTTCTAATGATATCCAACCTCGTTCACATGAAATTCGCCAACAGCCGCAAAAATCCAAGGTCGCAGGATGTGGCTTGTATTTGTTCAATCGTTTAGATAATTCAAAAGAGACTGAACAGATTATTCAGTGGATTGAAAACACAAGTCCAGATGGTTGGAAATCTCCTCTTGATTGGGATTTTGGAATTGTCAATGATCTTGATTCATTAGCATTCAAACTTTCCGAAACCCCTATACGCTTTATCCTAATTAACAATGATTATTCTCAAAACCTAGAAGATGCCCTTCTCATTCTAGACGATGTTAAAACATACCAGCACTCCGATAAATGGAGTCCTTCCATATGCGAAAATATCGAGATTATTATTCGTTGCCCCGAAGATTACGCAACCTCTATGCTGGATACCGCCTGCAGTTTTTTAGATAAGGAATGTCCTCCTGTAAAAATTTACCTTATAGATGAAAAAAAACGGAGTGCCGATTATTTATTCGCTCAGCATCCGCTTTTCTATCCATTGACATTCAGTTTTAATAAAGATCGCCTCGAGTCTGCTGAATCAACACTTATTATTGTATCTGATAATAAGGATATTCAATACACTTCCTGGCTTATTCGAGATGCATTTTGGATGCTTCCTCACAGTTCGCCAAAAATGCACTCCAAAATCATAGTGCTGTCACCCTATGCATCAGCGATTGCCACTGAACTTGTTGCTGAATGTCCGGGCCTCTCTGCGTTTGCAAGCATTGTCAATCAACAATCCGGCGAAAAAGAGGATTTGAAGACCCCTACCAAAATCGATATTAATGATATTTCCTTCCCTAAAATGGAATTTCATCCAATAGCAACTAATGTACGGGCATTTCAGACAACAATCAGAGATATTATCAAGGAAGACATCTTCCCTTATTTTGTGATTGACTCCAATTCGGATCTGATGGCAGTGACTTTAGGTAAAAAAATACGCGAAACCCTGATAAGAGGAGCAGTAACCGCACATCAGTTAGGTAACTATTCTTCTGATTGCACCGTTATTGCAATCAGAACCCAAAATCCTGATTTTGCAGGTTTGACGCAAGATTTGATAGTACCAAAAGAAACCGAACATGATGCTTTATTCTTTAGCGATTATAAATTGATTACTTTTGGATCCATAAAGGACATCTTCTCCTGGGATCAGTTAACTGGTGGAACAATTGAGTTTATCTCACAATGCATGCATCTGCAATATTGCAGCCAAGCGGATGATTATGACTTTAAAAAAGAACCTTCACAAGAAGATATCTGGTCTTACTATCACAGACTGTATAATCGGAGTTCAAGTTTTGCTGCTGCGATGTCTCTTCCGTATAGACTTTTTGAGGCAGGAATATCCCCATTAAGATGGGTTATATCTAACGATTACGATATCTACTGGGAAGAATCAAGCCGTCAGATATTGGCAAATGACTTCTCTAAACTACTTGCAGACGAAACGATAAAAAATGAAATGATAAATCGTCTTGCCAGATATGAACACACCAGATGGTGTTGCTACATGCTTAGTATGGGTTGGATTCCTGCCGACAAAAATCAGACCGCACATTATATAAATAATGGCGTGGATCGGCATACACTTCAAATAGCAAAAATGCATCCATGTATCTGTTCATGGACCGATTTGAAACTGTTATATAATGAACTTCACTTTTTATACAATGGGGCTACAGACGTCTATGGCAAACCCAAGATTGATGAACGATACATAGCGTTCCAAGACGAAGATGCTGAAAAATTTCAAAAGATTGATCTTAATAATATTAAGCAGACTGCTGACATACTCAAAGCAAAACCGCTTCCGAGAAAATCTATTTTAAGACAATCCGACAGGATAGCCTTGTGACAAATTAATGAAACAAATGGCAGGGAGACCTTTCAACTCTCCCTGTCATTTTGTGACGTTGATAACAGCAAATGTAATCCTTACTACCGTAGCTTATAACAGATATTTATCCAATTCTGTATTTTTACCAGCTTTTACTGACTCATCGTCTTCTGCATCATCCAAAAATGTCACCTCATAAATCATCAACATTATTTCCATCATGGATTTGTCATAGTTTTTGAAGATTATCGAAAACAGTCATATTTTCCAGTTCCACAACGTCTCCGTTCCCCAAAGCTCCACATTCATCTGTTTGGCTCTCTCCACAAACAATGCCCTGCTCTTATTTCGGTAGTCCGAAGATACCGCCAAAACACCTTTCGACTGAAAGTGCTCTGACACAGCCCTGATTTCATATACCCACTGCATATTATCATTGTCAGAGGTTTTACACGAAACCATCGTGGCATTCATTCCACTTAAGGCAATGATATCAATCTCGTTTTTAACTGACTCACTTTCACCAAAGATGGCCTGCTTGATCACTTCTCCTCTTGCTTTTACATATTCACTGTATCCAAAACAGGCAGAGCCGTTTCGATTAAGTGCTTCTATTAACAGTTGTTCCTGTGGAACGTCTTCTACATCCCAAGCAATCTTAACACCGGTTTCCACATCATCATAATTCCCAGATTCACGCATCAGGTAGTAGACAATCAACTCGAATATCAGCCCCTGTGTTTTCAAAAGCCGCATACTAGCCGCGTCCCGGAACGCAAAGGAAACTGTATCATCCTCTTCGTTGATTTGCAGATTCTCTATGTACCTCCGCTGCAAAAGGTCCTGCAGGAAAGCCAGTTTTACCTTTCTATGTGCTTCTGTTTCTCCATTGGAAACTATCGGTGTCTGCCGCACAAGGCAATTCGAGATTTTCAGACCTCCATTCATCGGAATAAATTTCAACGACTTATATTGATCCGCTTTTGTAATCTGTCCATGCTCGAATTGCCGCAACAAGGTCCCTATCTCTGGATTTATGTATTCAAAATTGACGGTAACCATTTTTCCTACAATATGTCTCTCGTAATCCCGAATAATGTGATACATCTGCAATTGATCCAGCACATTGTCCATCCGTGAATTTTGAAAGACAGATTCGGAAAATGTACCTGTATAACGCAATTCATCTCTTTCCAGTTCTTTCCTTATCATATCTCCGTAATTGATATCTTTCGCAGATTGGGAGAAGAATTTTGTAACAACAGCCCATGTATTAAAACTGCCCTGTGTTTTTCCATCTACGCCTTTATAACGCGTAGGCTCACAGTACTTCTTAAACAACGCCATGATTGACTCATACTCGCTGCTGTCATAAAGACTGTCATATTCATTGGCAATTTTTCCGCCCATCAGCTGAATATATTCCGACAGTGAAAAATTCTTATTATCCAGTCCGACACCAACATTTTTATCTGCCGAAAATGATGCGATACCCTTATTTTGCAGATACTGGACAGCATTGAGATTTCCCGAATGCTTTTCCATCAGCCTCCCGATCGCAAGCGCCGCATTGTATCCACGGTTCGGCACACAATTGATGATGATATCGTTATGTCCATATTTTCTAATTTGCTCTTCAAGGCAATTGAATATCGTCTCCATGTCCATAGACGACAATGTAATAAACGTTGGCGCCGTATTACCTCCGCGGCTCTCAAAGTAAGTCTCAATTGAATTTTGGTATTTCCGACTGTTGACTGCTTTCCCAACAAATACAGCATTTCGCGCACAGAAGAGCGTTGGAATGATAACATCATAAGTAGACGTGGACATACCATCACTCAGAGTTATCACCGTTCCATACTTATTTCCATACCAAAGTGCGAACGGCAGCATTTCCACAAGCTGTTCATCCAGACTGAAGAAATCCATTCTGGCATTTCTGGTTTTGATTGGCGAAAGTATCTGATCCACTTCTTTAAGGATGTCCGACTCCTTTGAAGAGACCGATGCTGCAAATTCCAAGGCTGCTTGCAATGATTTCCGATAAAGTACCAGCGAATTATCGTCATCATTTGCAAGCTTTAATATAGCCTGCCTCAGATAGGAATACTCAGTACTGCTGCCGACAATAAGACGCAGAACCGCTTCTATATCCATCTTGCTGGACAGTTTCTTTGTAAGCTGATGCGCTCGTAGACTGGCCCGGTCAAGCTCAGACGGATCATTTGCCGGGCATCTCTTCCTGATCCATAAATCATATTGATAGTCAAAGTTATTCGTCAGTGACGCCTTTGTACCACAATCACACAAGCACATGTGCAAAAGCCGCTGCTTATCCTGATGGGTATTACCGTTTTGATAAAGCAGTGTTTCCTCTTCCTTTGGTGTCGGAGCACGGAATCCACGAGTCACAGTATAGGCATTCCAGCGACGATGCTCCAATGCAACCAGATTCCAATAAAGCTTATTCTTCTTACAAATAGCCTCTTTTAATGTGTCCACTGGATCCTGCTTTGGATCCGCATTCTTACACATTGCCAGTTTTACGGGAATATGAACCGCAGATGCGAAGGAAGAGTCAGCGGCATACTTAGCTCCGATAAAATTCGCAACGACACTGATATCCCCAACCTCATAATCTCGCGGAGATTCCACAAATTCCGCAATCCGGCTCGCTTCAAATTGATCATCCGCATCATGCTTGTTGATTCGCTGATCATACTTCATACCATAGCTGAAATTGATATTGCGCGCGATTCGATCAAGTTCCTTACCAGTTACGGACTCCTTGCCAAAGAAATGTATCTCGATTCCATTGTCTTTTCCTTCTTCCATCAGCATCTCTTGCTCATCGGCACTGATATTGTCAGAAAAATCATTGAACACATTGACAAGAACTCTGTACTGCTGCTCCGCAGATCCGACCTGTGCCTCGGAAATCTGCGTGATCAGTTCTGAAGCTGCCAGCCAGTTATGCTCTGCATCGCCCAAAGAGATGATGATGTAGTTATATTGGTTTGCAGCAAAATCAAGCGGAGTCAGTCCTACTGCGTCAACACCCTCTTCAACATCAATATCAATAAAGCGCAGATTCGCATAATGTTTTTGTTCCACATACCTTTTCAGAGCCGGCATATATGCCTCCGCCTTTGCAGACAGGGCTTGATTCTTATATGCTGTCGCGTTCCGCGAAGCCACCGTGATATACAGTTCCGTGTCCAGTGCCTGTCCTGCCCAGAACGCCGCTTTAAATGCTTCATTTCCGATCCAACCGGTTCCGAGTATCAAAACGTTGCTCTGTTTCTTATTTCCTTTGGTTTCCGCATATTCGCAGATTGGTTTTTCATATAGAAGATCATAAATCCGCAAGCGGTATTCACCTATTTTTGCCATATATCATGCTCCTTTACTTGTTATTATTCTGCCTCCTTCGAAAAACTAATATAGCGCCTTATTAGCTTATTCTCATCAAATCTCCATGTTCAACCTAACCAATCACGCTGTATGTCCTATCATATTCGCCTCTCTCAACAAAATTCCAGTCACAGTCTGTTATATTGCCTGCCTCATCATAAAAAACACTGTAGAACACGATCATCGCATCCCTGGCCGCCACTTCCGTGGTTCCCCAGAGTTCTGCTATATATCGTCGGTCAGAAGAAGTCTCATCAATGATCAGCCCCTTCTTCTCTACCAGGAATGCTATCTCCGGACACATTTCAAGTTTCGCATCCCAAGCTGACAGCGGTTTCGGAAGCTGCTCGAAAGTATCGCCCTCTATATGTCTATGATTTGCTTCGAAATACTCTTTTTTATTCGGGTATGGATAGCCCTTGGAGTCTACCTTAATCCAATCCCCGGCCCCGGCTTTCTCACCACCGGAATCCCCGGTAACTGCTTCTTGGGAAAGTATTTCGTATCTGCCATTACCGATATCGCAAATCTTACCTTCATCCATGAGTGCTTTGATAACTGGATTATCGCTTCCAAGCTGGTATGCCTCCACAGTTTTGCCTTTATTCTTAATCACCTTATACATGTTCTTTCTCCTCATAATAATACATCTTCCCTTAATTTCTATTAGCTACAGGGGCCATGATTAAAGTTTAACGGAAAAGCCGTCAAAACTTGGTTCTATTGTATCATAGAATCTTTATATAAGCCATTATAAAACGCTGTCCGCCTCCGATACGATTGAGATCACGATATTTTCAATATCGCCTGACAGCGTTACTTTCCGGCCTTTATATCTGCCAATATTACGATCATATACGGTTGCCGCAGTAATCGCTTCTCTTACGACATCCCTAACCCCTCTGGCACCATAATTGCTATGCTGTTCCTTCAGCTGTACCATCAACTCCTCATCCATGTGCTCCAGATCCATCTCATAGTTCTGCAGTTCTTCCACGACGAATTTGCTGACAATATCGGTGAGGGCATCTACGGGCAGTTCACGAAAAGCCAAGCAATTCGTAATTTTTCCGGCAATTTCTGGATGCCCGCAGACCTTGGCAAGAGTGTTCCTGCAGATTTCCTTCTTTCGGAATGCAGATGCCTCTTCATAAGCCTTCATGTCTACCGGAATATTACTGGTAATGATAAAGATTACATGGCTCAGGTCAATATCCGATGAATTGTCAGCAAGGTGAACCATGCCACTTGAAAAACATTCCATCAGACCGGTATATATGCGATCCGTAGCCTTCTCAATCTCATCCATCAGATAAACCTGGTATGGATTGGAACGGACCGGTTCGAATACTGTTGGATCCTTATAGCCTACATAGGAAGGCGGAGAACCGAAAAATCTGTTTACAGAATGCTCGCCGATGAATTCATTAAGTGCGATCTGATGAAATCCATAAGTCTGTCCCGTCAGCTTCTCCAAAGCTCTCGGAAGAGCTTTGCCAACTTCTGTTTTACCTACCCCCGTTGGACCAAAGAGAACAATAACCTCAATCTCCGGCTGTTTTCTGCGAAGATTTGCCGAAATTAGTTCACTGATCTTTTTGATAGCCTCATCCTGACCATAGATATCACGCATCAGTTCCGACGCCAGTTCATCCGGCCAAACAGTTTTTGTCTGCTTTTTCTGTTCAAGTTCTCTGACCTTATCCTTATCTACTATCCCTTTTTGCTCAATAACATGTGGTCTTGCAGACACTTCATCTTCATGTAAATAATTTTTTTCAGGACTTTCACGCAGAGCATGCGCTTCTTCCTTCAAGCTGTAACTCCATACCTGATCAGTATTACAAATTGTTACTTCGCCACCATCCTCTTCCGGTTTGAACTCGATAATCATATCCACAGTTAAGATATCCTGCGGCAGACTGACATGGCCTACATCAATACAATTCTTATCGGAAAAGTTGACATGATAAACCGCCATATTCTTTTTTCCACTGATGCCCTGAAGCATTTTTTTTAACGCGCTTTCACTATTCATCAAAATGACCGGAGTTATATGAATGCGGTCATCATCGAAGCCAATTGCAATAAAGTCTTTATCAGAATATCTCATGCGATATCCCCCTTTCATTTTGATAAATCTATTCTATCAGGCAACGGATGTTTCATCACCTACACACCTGTGTGGCAGTTGAAACATCCATTAAAATTCTGTTTCCTTGTCATACTAGTTATATCTACCGATATTCGCAGAGCAGTTCCATATTTGCCTTTTCGAACTCATTGAATTCACTTACGATTTCTTCATCAGTCTTACCTGATACTGGATCATACCAGTCCTGCGCGTTGAAATAGTCGATATTCTCCTGCACCTGAAACTCACGGCCATGTCTTGCATAGATTTCATTGATAATCAGCTGTATTTCATCGTGGCTATAGTTTTCAATATCAGATGCCTCCAGATACCGTTCTGCACTGTCCGGCATCAGATATGCTGTCGATATTGTATCAGATACAGCCTGTTCCTGCTGAGCATTCATATAATTTGTTATTGCTCGCTCTCCCGAAGAAATATGGGAGTGATTATAGAAAAATGCTCCGACAAACAGTACAATCACAGCGCAGGCAATCACAGCCTTCCATGGAAATCCAGTATGAACCATAGCTCTGGCTGTACTGGTTATATTAGTTGGATTGACTGCTGTTCTGCTGCTCCCATTTCCAGCTGCGGTAAATGGATGACGCATTTCGGAAATCCTCGCCATTCCCTGATTTCTCCGGCTCCTTCGTTCTGCCTCTGCCTGTGAAGCATTGTCGAGTATAGTCCTTCCAGTCCGGTCGTCTTTATAATATCGTTTGCCATTAATCAATACATAACTCATATGTGATACCTCCTTCTTTTGATATTTTAAGGATATACTCTTCTGATTATTTCATCCTCCGGCGGCTTCTCGTTCTGCTGAAACTACAATTGAAACTTACGCTACGGTATTACATCCAATGTCTGCGGAAAGTTCCTTTGTTCCGCAGTAGGAACAGGACTCATTTTTCTGTGCCGAACCGAACTTCCAGGTCAGAGGTCTGCGCTCGCTTTCCTGACCAAACAAATGCATATAAGGATTAACGTCCTGATTCACCGGATAATTGAGCAGTACTGTGCACTGGTTGACATATGGAAGTAACTTCGGCTCATAGCCTTCCTCATTCTCCATCAGAAGATCGATGACCAGTTTTGCCTCAAAAATTGCCGTAAGTTGGATGTCCAAATACATCCCCGGCTGGAAATGAAGCTTTTCCAGTTCACTTTCCGTTGCGTAGAAGCGTCTGCGCACCGCCTGATTGCTGTAATCTACACCTTTATCCTCTCCATAAGCGCAGGTATAGCATGCCATGCCGGAATCCGGTTTGTAGTAAAAAATCTCCCCCGTACTTGCCATCGGGCCACATCCCGCGTCGATCATCGGAATATGATATTTGTCAGCCAACTCATTGCAGACATATCCGCAATGACGATTATCCGCACAACATAAGATAATAGAATTCCTCCAGATGAGCTTATCAAGTTCGGCGGGATCCACATGCTGGATCAAATCTCTGAAGGTATAAACCTTACAGTTTGGATTGATATCCGCAGCTCTCTCTTTCAAGCAGTCAACCTTATATCGTCCAACATCGTGAATGCCGCACTCATGACGACACACATTGTGATAAGCAAGTATGTCATTGTCTGCAACGATTAGGGAGCCAATTCCGGCTCTTACCAGTTCTAAACCAGCCTTAAAGCCTCCTGATCCGGCACCAGAGATGATTGCCTGTTTTACTGCCATCCTGTCCTTTTCTACAATCCCCTGATTTCTCGAGAAGACATCCTGCTGATAGGAGTAATAATCGATATTGATCTCTGCTCCCACATTATCTCTGATGGAGATTTCCGCCTGATCGTCGTTCCAGACAATGGCAAGACCAAATTGACCGAAAATGTCATCTGTCTCTCTTTCAGTATCTTCTTTTCTAATCGCCACGCCTAATACCTTCGCATCCATTCTAACACCGTAGAGTTCATCTGGGATGATATTATAAGTTTTGGTCTCTGGATGATAGTAGCCTTTAACTTCGCCCTCATAACACTGTTTTCTGTACTCTTCAGGAAGCAGAACAATATAAGGTCTGAGAGACTCCTGCATCTTTTCATAGTCCATGAATGCTTCCATTGATAATCCTTCTTCTATTGCATTATCCACGAAACTATCACTAGCCATGTCTCCTTTAACGAATTCCATTTCTGCTGATACAACTGCTGTCTGCAGCTCTTTTTCTGTTCTGTTATCCATATATCTGTCCTCCTCTGGTTGACCTTAAAATAAGCCGTGTAGTCTTAATCGGATTAATCCTTTTGTTTCACTCACTGCTTCCGATCTGCACTCAAATTTTTGAATACCACACGTGTGACCTCATTGCGCTCTACTGTTTCTTTGAGTCTGCGCAAGTCAATATGCGGCATGGCTGCCCTGACTGCTTTATCATGGATTTCATAATCGGCTTCCGTCTCATCTCCGTTCTCATCGATATACCAAAACCTAATCCTGAACTTTGGATCAATAAAAATGAGTCCGTTTACCACACCGCCAAACTGTCGTGCCAGCTTGATATTTGCCGGATTGTCACCTGCACTGAAGCGCAGAAAGCCATTCGGATGTCTGTGAACCTGTGACACTGTCAGCCGACCGTTCGAGAAATCATAGTATTCAGAAAGCCTGGTGGCCAGATGATCTGCATACACATGATCCTTCTCGCACATAGTCGGTGTATAAGTAGCATTGATTCCACTGTCCGCCACCATGTCAAAATAGAAATCATTGCCGATACGAATACCGGGCATCTGGATAATGCTCTCATTACCGGGATGCCTGCCCGCTTCAAGCAGCATCCCCCTATAGGTATTTTGGGTAATATAAACGTGATATTTTTCTTTACGCCGAAACATTGGCACCTCCGTTATCTGTCTCTGTCTACACCTGTCTTCTCCCATACACAGTACACGTCAATCCAGCGAAGTACTCTGGTCATTGCCGTATAACCATTAACAGAGGCCGGATCCGTGGTTCTTACCTGACAGATATATGGCAGCCCCATCGTGAAATCGGAGATCAAATGATGGAATCCCGGCTTTAGCTTTGTCATGGGATACACTTTGATCGATCCGCCAAAAAGGCCATCAGCATCCCTTCCTGGATGATCGTGTTCATATACAATATGAAATACAAACATTCTCCATCGCTGATCCGGTGCCGGCTTAACCGGCAGCGTCACATCCACGCAAAATCGATGTTTGTTGTCATAGCCAAACATCATTTTCATGTTCGGATGGTTATATTCACGCATAAACTTTAGAAAAGCGTCTTTTTCAAATCTCAGCAGCGCGCCATTCTCTTTTTCATACCAGTACATAAACATCTACCTCCTTATCGCGCGTAGTTCTTCTCAGGTGCAGTATTGATCACCGGGGTGCTGGAATTCTGCGCCTGGCTGGCAGGCACCACCTCGCCATTTTGGAATACAAACGCCTCAACGTCCGCCATCCCATTTGCCTGATCCTCTAGCTGACCGAAATTTGGTTCATTAGCTGTCTTGATGACAGGAGTGGCAGAGTCCTGTGCCTGATTGGCAGGTACTACCTCACCATTTCGGAATACAAATGCTTCAACATCCGCAATTCCTGCTGCCTGCTCCTCGAGCTGTCCATAGTTCTTATATCTTCCGGTTCTGATCATATCCATATGTTTCTCCTCCTTGTCACAAACTGCATATCCCTTAAAGTTACCAATTAATACAGATGCATTCATTATGCAATCCTCCCTTCTATCTGAATAAAGATCTGATGATATAACCTATGGCAAATACCATGATCACAATCGGCATGACCGCATTAATCCATGCCCAGGTGTTATTTGCAAATGCCGTAACGATAAACTCCTTATACTTTACACAGCTGACAACTACCAGCAATACTCCTGCTATGGTCCAGCCGATCAAGAACCGTTTGATCACGGTCCACACTGTTACTGCCTGATAATCCATGTCTGTCACCACCCCCAAAAGCTTCTGCGCAGCTTCCGCTTCAGCCGCACGGTAAAATAAACAACCGCCACTATTACAATCAGGATCAGAAAGCCGGAGGATAACAGATTTGCCAAAAAAATGGCGATTCGCGCTGTCACCGCTCCAAAGTTAGCAATGATACCGATTGCTGCCAGCCCAGAAAGCACGGAACAGATGATCAGTGTGAGCGTTACGCCCGACATGGTCCTGACTCCTGTCCCTCTGTAACTTTCCCGTTCAAAGATATTTCCTGTACGTCTCATATATACTTCACCTCCTTCGAATCTATATCTCTATATGATGTCATCTTCCCGACCTCCTCTCGTTTGCTGTTAAGGCTCTTTCCGAAGCAGGGACAGTTATCTGGCTAAGCCAAACCGAACATCACAAGGAATGGCTCTCGTTCTGTTCCCCGTATAACGGCATCGTAAACAAGAATGGATCTTCTCCTGCCAGCGATACTACAGCCTCGCCGTTCCCCAGTTTCAGGAGGTTCCAATCTTCCACCATGTGACCTGCTCTCTGAATGTTGAGATTTGCCTGCTGTGCGGAAAAACTGAAATTCTGGAAGTTCTCACCGAATCGGTTGATTACAAACTGTCTGGTATCGTAATCGTTCGTTCTAAACGCAACCATATTCTGGAAAGATGACAAGATGTTTTTTGCACCGGCCTCTCCATACTGCTCCTCAAGGCCGCAGGTATTCTGGAGACCACACATTACCCTGACTCCCAGGGAACGCCCGAAATTAAGGCTATCTGACAGGTGCCCGAGTTTCGGTAAAAGAAGCATCTCATCTAGCAGGAAATACTTATTGGTGTTTACCCGCTGTCTTCCTCCAAGTGCATTTTTCAAGGCATTATCAATCAGGATTGAATACATGGGTGCCAAAAGCTGACCTTTACGCAGATCGTACTCGATGAAGACTACTTTCTTCTTTCCGCTACACATGATATCCCTCATGGAGAATTCTTTTGCCGGGCCAGCCTGAGCAAACGGCCCCACGAACATCTTCTTCACCAAGGCTCCTACGTAGCTGTTAACGCCTTGTGTCTGATTTCCCTTACCGGAAATATAGTTAATACAGCAGCGTTGATCCGCCATATACTCCAACCCCAAAACCTTCTTCAGATCGTCATTGGTAGTGTGGGTAAAGAAATTGATGATTTCTTTGTTATTCAGCTTTGACTGGTCGGAATGCCAATAGGTTCTCATATAGTAAATCATGACAGCCGCAACCACCTGTTCCGCCATAGCAGGAAAGATGGGCTGTGTCTCACTCTTCATCGTCTGAAACAGCTGTTCACAAAGCTCCAGCGCATCCTCATCAGATTCCGGTGTGTAAACAAGCTTGCCATCATTCCCCCGCGGCATTACTTCCGCAAAAATGTTGTGATAAGAAGTAATCCCGCGATATGCCTCGCCATTACCAACCACAATCTTCACACTATCTGGAATCCTGCTGTCAAAGGTCTCCAGATAATCACCCTTTGTATCGAAAATAATGATCACATCTGTCGGCTGCATTGTAGCAAGCATACGATCCAAGATCATGTTAAAGAAATTTGTTTTGCCTGTGCCTGGGGCACCGATGGACAGAAGGCCATAGGCCAGCATATCTTTATTTATACCAAAAATCTTCTGTGTTTTAGGATCTTGAAATGCCACAAACGGACTTCTGGATTTGTCGGCAGTCCATTCAGGGACTGGAGCATCTCCGATACTCTGTCCTAAAATGGTCTTCGTATACATGCCACTATTTTTTTTCTGGTTACTGCTTGCTCCGATTTGCTTCTGTCCGAAATCATATGCCATACTTCTTTCCTCCTTAAATGTCCATACCGCCATCAAGGCCATCACCGTCATTATCTACGCCATCATCTCCAACGCCACCTCCATCTACTCCAGAATCAATAGCACCTGTATCCGTGGTGGAAACGCCTGCTGCATCCACTGCGTTGGTGTCTGTATGTACTCCATTGGATTCTACAAACTGGATACCTTCGTTTGTTCCTACTCCTGCAGTATCTTGCATCCCCTGTGTCTCTTGGAACTCCTGATATTCTTCAAGACTTACTGGTTTGTTCGGACCAAATGACATCTTTACGTCTTCCTTTTCTGGTAAATTGTTCATCTGTGTAATCTGTTGCTGAAGGCTCTTATGCGTAGCAATCATCTCGGCTTTCACTGCTGTCTCTGTATTCTTGTCCACCTGAACATTGGTACCAAAATACTGGTTCTGAAGGATCTGATTAATATCCCTCTCAAAATTCAGATTTTGAAACCGCTCTATTGCTGCTCGTTCAGTCGCCTGATATCCTGTTGCTTCCACTGACTTAGCATAAGCTTCAAACGATGGTTCAGTGCCATATTTTTCGATAAGACCATTCAGGATTGCTGCTGTCTTTTCCTCTGCACCGTAAAAAGCATCTCGCTCCGTCGACTGGAAGTAATAGCAATAATATCCATTAGCTGTCTCACCTGTTAGATACTGGCTGCCAAATTGATATTTTCCATCTTGAAGCACTGCACTGGTGGTAAAACTGTTTGCTTGATATTCTGCGTTTTTTTGGGCATCCTCAATGGTTATTGTTCCGTCAATGACCTGCTCCTGAAGGCAATGGATGTTCTCATGGAGTACTGTATTTAAACTTTCGACATTATATGCACCGATCAGATGCTGAATGGTCTGTCCGTTATATTCAAAACTCTGTACCCCGTTGACAGCCATATCACGGTTTACATTAATCACTCCATTTACTGCATTACCGCTCTCGTTCGCCGGTAAGTCTGCGAAGCGCACTTCTGGCGCGCCGATTTCACCTTTTTCAAGCGCATCCCGATTCACTGTCTCCTGCAGTAAATCCAATTTTTCACTCTCGCCAAGTCTGCCGTAGGTCGATTCACGGAACATAGAATAAAGCTGTTCATTGTTCAAATTCCCGTATCTGGTTGGGTGTACTCCGTATGCACTCATAACAGACTACCTCCGCATATTCCAGATTCTCAGTTCGGCGATTTCGACATTGTCTTTTGCCAGTTCGGCCATAACCTCCAGAGCGCTCAGAAAATCCTTGCTGTTCCAGATAGCCAGAATCATCGGCAGAGTATATTTGCCAATATATATGTCTGTCAGCTTCTGCCCCTTTGACCATTCCTCCATATTCTGAGCCAATACCACAGGACACCTTTCCAATGCCTGAATTGCCTTGTCTTGCGCAACCTCCTGTGTAAATCCATATTCCTGGCAAATTCTTTCTGCCAGTCCCGTTATATCACCTATTTTCATGTCATCTTACTCCTTTCTGTCCCACTATGTATTGAACCATTACTTCTTCGTTGTATCCATAATCCCACATAACTTTTTCCTCCTTGAATCTGTGTTGTTTTCTGTTCTGATATAACTATCTCACCAACCGGAAGTTTCATCACTCCCGACTGGCAATATCCTTAGAAATAAACTTTGAAACTTTATCCGTATCTGAGATCCTGATAAAACTTTTTTTGCCCGAAATACTGTCTACAAAATCCTTGTTTAATTGAAACAAGCCACTGTCAGTATTCCTATTTTCAGAGAATTCCATCGTGCTCTGTATTACGATAAATTTCTGATACTATCTATACACCACTCTTTTTTGAAAAAAGTATACGTAATAAAAAAATAAAGTGCGCAGTTAGATTGATTTTCTAACTTACACACTTTATTTTACACTCCCGACAGCACATTAATAATAACTGCTCAGGTTTAATCCTTATCAATAACCCCGCTTTCTCCCATCAGGATTATTTTCCCTACCTACTATAGCAACTTATACGGCATCATACAAATCTTATCTGCTTCAGGTAGTATTTCCATAATTTTATGCTGAGTACGGCTTTGAGCCATTCTGTCAGACTTTGGCAGTGAATCAAGTCTCGGCTTTTGCTTCCCTCTATCATAATCATAATATCTGTGATTCTGACCGAACCACTCATATCCCTTCGTCAGCCCTTCCTCACTGAACGCCTTTTGGCTCTCTGTAACTGGATAAGTGATATGCATCCCCTTCATCTTCTCATAACCTGTCATATTGAAGAATTCTTTTCTGCACTCCTCAGAAAATCCATTCTCCAAATATGTCCCAATACTCATATATTTTTTCTGCGAACTATTACGATAGACGAGATAACCACTCTCTTCTTCCAGTATCCGTTCTTTTACCTCCGTCACCTTTAATTCCACACTTCCCAGTCCGAGCGGCTTTCCTGCTCCAAGCTTATATACGATATCCTCTTCCCCCTCTGTCCTGCTGCCGCCATTCAATATCCAGATCAACTGCTTCATCTGCTTTTCTGAAATACCATCATAATAAATCTCTCCTACAAATGTAATTCCTCTTTTTACAGGACGAACCGTCTTATTTCTCTTGTTCTTTTCCACATTCTTCGGCAGCCGTATATCCGGTTGGTTCCAGTAGAATTTTCTTCCCCGGACTTTACCTGGCTTCAGAATCACTTCGCCATTCTTTATATAATAATCATAGGTCCAGAAGTCAGCGCCATCCGGCCGTTCCAGATAGAACTCCGTATTCCCAAGCTTAGGGCTTGCCAGCTCTTGTAACGCAATTTCCTGCAAATAGTATTCCTTCGGATCCATCTTCTTCTCCACATACGCATCAGCAAAACGGATACGGGATCCCCATGACTCTTCATTGCTCTCACCCGTCATCCCAAACAGATCGCAGGCCGGACATGCGCAACTGACCTTCTCACACGGCTTAAATTCTCCTGCAAGCTCACCAATTGTAACATTACTGATCTCCTTGGTAATCATCGCCGGAGCCAGATACAGGCATTCCATTTCACCTTCAATCAGAGAATAATATACCGGAAAATAGTTTTCTCCCTTTCCCTGTCGGAAATTATCATAAGCCTCCCTATACTCTTTATAACTGTTCTCCTGAGCCTGCGGCTGTTCCTGATAAGAAGTGAGAATCAATGACAATCCTTCCAGATCCTTCTCTTCCAGAGTTTTCTGTATCGCCCCCTTTCCTTTTTTATTCATAACCATAAAGATTCTCGCGTTATGTTTCCTTTTTCCCCCACCCGGACTTTCCATTCCTTTTATTAGATATCCTTCATCTGGATAACTCCCACTCTCGTTCCTGCTGCATTCTATGACTAACGGTGTTACTGGTATCTTACCATTTTTTAACTTCCTATATCTTGGGATCTTCTTAAAATATACCTTTTCACCCTCTCGAAAGCCAGTAACAGCATATGTATCTATCGTTTTATCATTATTTTGTCTGAATATACATTCCTTCGCACTGACCAATACAAATTGATTATTCTCTCTCCTCTCGATCAGCGCAGGTTTGAATATCTCAGCTGTTCTTTTAACAGGCCGTTCCCTGGAATTCAGCACGCTCATACAGGAACCTGTCAATATCTCATAGAGATTCCTTACCATTCCTCGAATCTCGCTTCCCGGGATCACGGGCTCATATACTTCCTTATAATTTGTTTTTCCTTTCAACTCTGTATAAGAGAAGAAATCAAACGATTTATGCTCTTCACTGCTATAGGCATCCGCATTACTGGTATTCGGGATAAACAACGGTGTCTTTGTCGTAATCTCATACCGGATCATTCCTGTATGCCTGTCTTCATCCTCATATTTCTTATTTTTGCTTTTTGAAAATGGAATAAAATTATAAACATTTAAAATACCTTTTTTATCTGCTGCCACGACTTATCTCACCTCCTGCAAACGATACCCGCTTATTCTCAGCAGATCATTCTCATCATAGTTAATATAATTTACCACTTTTACTGTATCTACAAGATTCTCCTGACTGTCCGCATCTTTACCTGTCAACAAAATCTCTTCTACATAGCTATCCTCAGCTACTATTTTCTTATCACTGATAACCATTTCCTGACAGCCATTCATCCGGGTTCTGATCATTCGGTATTCCGTATCCTCGTCAAACAAATGCAATTCCAAAAGATTATTCCCCTCAAACCTGCTCTTCTCAAGGTTTTCTATAGAATATTTTTCGAATATTACTCTGTCCCGAAATAATGCATATACGATACCTCTCTCAGGCGCTTTACTCAGGTCCATCATGCTAATACCCCCTTAATCCCCATACTATTCAACACATACTGCTCTACATCATCCGGACTTCCATCTATCGTAATATTTCCATTTGCCTCAAAAATCCCTCTGCCTACAGCAGTCTGTCCCCCTACAGGAAGATATCCGTTCTGCATATCCTTAAGTGCAACAAGCAATATCCCGATTACCATATCAGTAATATCACCCGTAATATACTCATTCCTCGTTTTATCCAGAACCCGGATTCCTTTCTGCACATAGATACTCAGAACAGCCTCTCCGCCAAAATATGACTTTTCCTTATACAGTGCATGTTCTTTAGCCGCACTCTCAAAACGGCTGACTGCGTTTCTGACCATAGTAAGCGGCTTTGCCCCTTCTATGATACTTTCTCCCACTACAATTCCCGATTTATGTGCCATTTTTCTTTCCTTATCCACATATCCAAATATCGCGTCTAACAGCAGTTCTGCCTTCGGAACGTCCAGTTGATACAGGATTTCTTTCACTCTATGCCTGATCGCACCTGTGCAACTCATTCCAGATATTACCGGTTTCTCCGGATCTTTGCCGCTCGTCAGATGCCTGTAATCCGGTTCTCCCTTTTTAGCTGAATATCTGCGTATACTGATTCCTCCCCGAAGCATTATCGGCACCTGTATCCTTATATAATGACGGCATTCCCGTATACCCTCAAATATACTCTCCTTACAATCCGGCAATTTTATATATTCTGTTTCATCATATGCATCTTTATAATGCAGGATATTTTCTTTTGAATACTCTGTACTCCGTATCGCCATAATCTGAAGCTCTCCAAACCCTCTGCTCTTCTTTGCCCCCAGACGGATTTCCTTATGATCCAAACCTGCCAGCATTTCCCCGATCTGTGTTCTGACCCTCTCTTCTTCGGTGTCCTTACGGATGACTGCTTCTATCACAAATCTTCCTTTTTCACCGGTATCCACCACCTCCAGGTCATATTTCCCTTCGGTCTCCGAGACCTTCCGATCATTCAGTTTAACCCCATCCCGTACTGTCGTCACTGCATTTCCAATAAAAGTAAGATCTGAGATATACACGGAACTCATTCTCCCCCTGCTCTCTTCCTTAAGGAAATCCGTCATACCCTTGCCCTCTTCCTTATCATCTTTATGCGAAAATCCAAACAAGCACTCCTGATTCTTCTGCCAGCCCTGATAATTTCTCATTGCGCCTGCAAGAGATGAGCCTGCAATGAATGGCTTTCCCTCAAAATCTTTCAGCACATCACAGTCCGTCAATCCCTCTTCCCCATTTGAAACACAAATTGGGGAGACACATTCCACATCGACATAATACAATATCTTTTTGATTACTTTATTCTTTTCCATCGTCACTGCCTCCTTTGTTCCTCTTATCGGCCCTGTACTGATGCTTCATCTGCTGAAGATACGCCGATGTAACTACCGTATATGCTTTCTCTGGAGGGACACATTCCGGACACTTTTCTAAAATATTTTTGATATCCTCTAAAACCTTTTTTGCAACTGTTTTCTTACTCTCAGACTCCCATCCTTCAATCTGCTCACTCATTTCCGTGTATCCCGGCTGTTCTTTATTCACCAGAATTAATCTTCCGATCACCGCATTATTGTCGCCCCTTGCATAGAACTCTCTTTTCTTATATGCCGCCAGCCTTGCCTCATCTTCCAAATCCTTTATTGCCCTCGTACGCCTGAGCTCCGAAAGAATAGAAGTTCTCTCTATTCTCTTATGTTTGCCATATTCCTCTGCCGATTTTTTCAATATACATCTTTCTTCCGGAATCTTAAGAACCCGGATCTCTCCATAGCCTTCACTTACTCTTTCCCCTACAAAATGATAATTTAGTTTAGAGACATCCACGCCCGTCTCTGAATAAAATCTGCATACACTTCCTCTTCCAAGCGCAGTAAATACAGGCTTTCTCTTTCCCCAGGTTACATTGAAGCCTCCGATCATCTCATATTTAAGGAAACAATTTTTCAGTACCAGGTCTTCTGCTCCCAGGATTTTTGCTATACAATTTCTAAATATCTCTACATCCGATGTCGGCATCCCATTCTCATTATAGAGGATTACAGGTGAATCCAGACGTACTACAAAATCATTCCGTAAATCTTCCTTTCTTTTGTCCAGCTCTCTGATGCCTTCAATCGATATTCGCACCGCACCATATTCCGCATTTTTCCCATACCCCATTCGAATATTTCTCATCTTGCAAAATGCTTCTATAATCTGTTCAGCCTGTTTGCGTTCTGCCAGTATATACCCACGAAAACTCTGCCTTTCCCCGATACTTTCCAACTGATAGAACGCAGAATCCCTTCCGCCATCCGCATGTCCAATAGACTTATCCTCCGGTCTGCTATGGTGATAATGTATCTCTGTCGATACACTTTTAACGATCCCATCCTCCGTCGCATATGCCAATCCGACCGGTGTCAGCTGGTCTGTTACTCCTTCTGCTGCCAGCATATCATAAATTTCCATTTGACCTTCATCATCAAATGTCTGATCCTTCACCTTCTGTAAAGAAGCGCTTACCGGATGGCATCTTCTGCCACTACACTCAATATATGCATTCGATACAACCAATTCATTCTTCTCCTTTGCAGACTGTCCCTCCATCATCTCCTGAAAAGCCTGATTCCCTATGGCCCCCGCAATCATCCCTAAAATCTTGCTTCCTTCAATAAAATTCTGGCTTCTCGCCTGGTTTCCTTCTGAACTCTTGCATATCATGGGTGTCTTCAGATAGATTCTGTAATCCAGAATATTCTTGTCATGAATCTCCTCTTTAGATATAATTACAGATTCCTCTTTCTGATTATTTTTATCATTCCCCCTGCCTTTATTATCTATTGTTATTTCCACCAGGCCAAGCCCTCTTGTACGATGGACACCCATATGCTTCACCAACTGAATCGCATTTTCCAGATTTCGGATATCATCCTCACTCAAAGCGTTTCCCGCAAATAATTGTGCCTGAAATATTGTTCCTTTCCTCACCACGCGCATGGTACGTAATGTTGTCCTCTCTGCTGCCCCAGTCTCATAATTCATGGAAGTCTGTACTCTTGTATATGTATATAACCCCAATACATTCTGTGGATGTATAAGAACCTCATCCTCCTTTGCATCCGGTCTGCTGCACATCTGCTTATAATCTTCCAGATCCTCACAGATTGCTTCATAATTCTCCAAATATGCATTAGAAATAGAGAATCCTGATGCCTTTCTTCCTTTTCCACCAAAAATCCTGCCATAAGACTCCTCTGATACCACGCCAAATTCTACCAGTTCAAGACATGCCTCCCGGATACACCCTTTGATTCGTTTTGCGGGTATATAGGGGAGTCCATAGTTGTCATACACAACATCTATATCTACCAGAGAATTATAAACGTCTCCTGAATATGTACATAAATCACTTAATAACTCTATCCTTAATAACATCTATTTCTTCTCCTTTCCAAGCGTGATATCCGCAATTTCAAGCGCATCATACCAATAATATTTATTATACACGGGCAGTCTGCGTTGTCTGGATTCCAGGAATGTGATATACCGGTCTACCTCCCTCATCCCCATTGCGTAGCTATTCCTAAGTTTTTTGACCTGGCTTCTTGGAAGATTCCCTTCATCTTTGAAATACAGAATATTGCTCCGTAATATTGCCGAATCATATTTTGCATTACGTCCATTCAGATCTCCAATATTGTCTAATCTGCTGCTGCACACATAATATGGTCTCCGGATCATGCAATCTTCTTCATCTGTCAACCGATAATGAACTCTTCTATATTCCTCAAGATTCTCCGCACGTATATTTCCGCACAACTGATAATCAAAAAAACAGCCCATATTACCGTCCTTTGTTCCTGATTCCCTGTTTTCCAGCGTCTTAGCTCTCTTCTTGGCGCTTGAGCAACAGCTTTCTGCCACTCTGTATGCATCACTAAATGGGAAATGACTGTTAAAATATGCAATACCTGCGCACGCAGATAAGCCATACTTCTTATAATTTTCAATCTCCTTTAACTTTTCCTCATCACTTATCTGATCTTCCCAGAACAGCGTATGTTCACACGTCTCTTTCAGAAATGTTTCTACTGCTCCAATCGCGGCCTGTGCGTTACAAATAAATGTTATATCATCGCCGGCAAGTATAATCTTTCTGATCAGCCTTCCCTGACGGTCTTTACGTATCTGATCAGATACCTCGTCCACATATTTCTCACATACTTTAAAACATTCCCCAAAACCATCCCTAATGTTTTTTGAAATACTCCTCATCGTAGCAATCGCCTGTGGATAATCCTCTTTGTCCTCCATGATTTCCTTCAGCCGTTTCCCCATGTTATTTCCATCTATGTGAATCAGGGCCAGTGTGCTGTTATCTCCTTTACCGGTAACCATGTTATCCAGAATCTTCTCCGCATTCTCTTCCTTAGGAAAATGCTCCCTCTTAAGCCAGGATTCCGTACACAGGTATTCTGTCCCATCCTCATACTTTATCATTTTTCTTCCCTTATATACGGAGAGAGGGAAGCCCGTTATACTATCTGATGCCATAAAAGGCAAAACCCCTGCCGGCTTTGTCTCCGGCATCCTTGCCTTTATCCGTCTCATCTCTATGTGAATTCTTTCATAGTCATTTTTATAATTATCCGTTTTTTCTACGACTGCCACAGCCAGATTTAGAGAGTACGTATGCTCCAGCATATATTTGGCCATTTTTTTATTCACCTGACTGCATATTTCTCCGTTTCGGAACAGTATATATGCATTTCCGCCGCCTATAAACAATACCTGCATCTTAATATCTATATTTTCCTGAAATTCGTTCCCATTATCATTCTCCCAATCTGTCAGGAATCCGTTCTTATCCCATTCTTTGCTGGAAATAATTACTTGCTGCAGTCCGGTGATAATAATGTCTTCCACCAGATTCGAGGCCCCGATTATTTCCTGAAGATCATTACTTCGGAAAATATAATCCTGAATACCCCGCACATCATACATTGCAAGGACTTCTTTGTTCTCTAATTCTTTCTTCATTTGTACCCTCCGTCTGTGTTATTGATGATAAAATACTTGTTCTAATATATTTCACCCTCTATTATACTCCTTAAATCAGAATACTCAACTGTTTATGCTTTAAAATCTGCAAATGCCATTCCATTTTTCAATTATTTCAAAAAATAATCTGGCACACCATTCCCATAAATGCTATAATAGGAATTGCAATAAAGCGCAAGCAACTAAAGAGGATATACCTATGAAGAACTTTTTTATTTCCAGTACATTTACAGATATGCACCATGAACGCGACTATTTACACCTTAATATATTCCCCAGTCTTTTAGAAGAAGCCATTCAAAATGGAGACCACATAGGAATGCGGGATCTGCGCTGGGGCATCCACACATCCGATCTCACCAGAGAAGAAGCCGACGAGCACGTACTGTCAGTCTGTCTCGAAGAAATAGATTTGTGCAGACCTTATATGATCGTCCTGATTGGAGACCGCTATGGCTCCAGCTTCCAAAAGAAACAATTGGAAGACATAATCTTGAAAATGCATTCTTCCGCTGAAAGCAAAGAAGCGCTTCAATCTCTGTCCAATAACATGAAAGAATCCAGTATAACAGAGATGGAAATTCGTTACGGCACATTATGGCATCCAAAGGGTACATCGAAGCCAAAGGTGATTTTCTATATAAGGCAATTAGAAGGAGATGGCATTCCATCCGAATATGTAGAAGAAAAAGGCAAAGCCAGTCTCGACAACCTGAAAAATTTAATTTCAAGTCTGGAGAATGATAAAAACAATCAAGGAAATATCGTCGTTTTGAGAGGCAGTGCAACATGGGACAAGAAAAACAACTCCCCTCGTTACAAACAAGACTTCTGCAAGCAAATGACTAACGCGATTTTACAGTTTCTGCAAGAAGACTGGAAGGATACCCAATACTTGACAGAATATCAAAGAGAATTAAAACAACACAAAGCATATGCACGTACAAATGCCGAAAAGTTTTTTGTCCGTTCCGGTATATTAAATACCATTTGTGAACGTCTCTCTAATTGCCGAACGAATTTCATCGCAATACAGGGCGAACCGGGAAGCGGAAAGACATCCCTTATGAGTTATCTTGCTGTTCACGCATGCGGAAAGTCTCACAATATCCAGGATAATGTTGCTGTACTTCCATTATTTTGCGGCTATACGCCTATGACTTGTCATGCGGCAGGACTTATGAGACATATAATCGCATTCATAGAAGATGAGACCGAAAAACTTCTGATTGAACTTGAAGAATCAAAAACAACAATACAGGAAGAAATCCTGTCTAAAGATGCCAGGTCTAAAGGAAACGATTTGAAAGAGAACGATTTTGAGGGAACCAGATTTGAAGAACTTCGAACACATTTAGAAAAAAGCATCTATTCTTTTGGCCTGCACGCACAAAACACAGGAAAAAGAATCTTCATATTGATAGATTCCGTAGACCAGTTAGACGCGTCAAAGGTCCGGGACAATCTTCTCTTTCTCCCAAGGAATCTGCCTCCAAGTATCAGCATTCTCATCTCCTGCGCAGACCAGTTCGATCTGTCCTTTTGGAAAGACCAGGTGATAGATATTCATAACTTAGAGGATGACGACGAGATTGAAGGCATCTTTTGCAAGACTCTCTCCTCCTTCGGAAAAGAGCCGGAAAAATCACTGACAGACACAATCAAGAAAAAAGCACACTCCAATAATCCATTGTATCTCAGTCTTCTGGTTCAACGGCTGAACATGATGGTCAAAAAAGATTTCGACACAATCAAGAGAATGGCCGATGAGGAACACTATAATGATGCCAGCACCTTATATAAAAACAGACTGATAAACGCATGCCCAGATGATTTGAACGCCATGTGCCGTCATATCCTGGATACTGCCTCGGAACAGATTGGTGGAAAAACCGCACAACTGATTGTCCAATATATTGCCGCATCACGCTATGGGCTCCGTCAATCAGATTTGGAACATATTTTCCAGAAGCGTTATAAATATTGGAATTCTCTGTCCTTCGCGCAGTTTTATCAATATATGCGAAATCTTTTTATTATCCGTGAAGACGGCAGATACGATTTTTCACACCTCAGTTTCCGTGATGGTTTCCGAGAGATTACAGGATTTTCAGCTAACGTGTCGGATCTATCTGATGAAGCTATGGATTCCTCAGCCAATACACCGGATACATCTAAAGGGAATATTTTTATAAATTTACATAAAGAGATTTTAATTCATCTGAAATTCCTGCCGGCGTCAGATCCTCTAAAAATAAATGAATTACCCTACCACTGCTGGCAGGCAGATGACAAAAACTGTCTGATCAAATACCTGTGCGCAATTTCCATCAATTCTGATAAGATGGATGAAGCCTTGAGAGAAAATATTCTTAAAGACACCGCCAGAAGTATTTATGAGATATGTACCGCAACACCAAAAACAAATTCTGTAAAAAATATCAATACAGGAAACAACGACATTACCACAAACGGCACAGACTGGTTCTGTAAAGTATTGGAGGAAAAATGTGACCCCTGGAAGTATACGAAGGGAACAGCAGCATTACTCCATTTTATACATAACAATCTTAGTAAGGCTTTTGAAGATTATTTCCGCCAACTGGATATCCAGAAGTTAATTTATACGAGATGCCTGAAGCTTGCCGAATCTCTTCATCAGGCAATGCATAATGCAGAAAGCCTCTGTATTCTGGCAGATGCCTGTTACCAGTTAGGAAATATATGCCACAGGCAGGGCGGTTCTCTAAATTACAGTCAGGCGCTTGGCCTGTATCTGAGAGAATTCCAGATCACTGAAAATCTGCAGAATCACCCGCTTCCTGACAACCTGCCGGATTGTCCTATCACTGGCAGAAGCTCCCTGCTTCGCAGATGTGAAACGCTCTCCCACCTTGGTGATATTTATTCCGATATGGGCGGCCATGAGAATCTTAACCGTGCCTTGAGGTCATACCTTAAAAGCAGAGACCTGTTGGAGAAATTATTTGATCAGACAGACCGTAAAAACACATATCCCTTCCATCGACTGTATCAGAGAACCTGTCAAAAGATAGGCTCTCTTCAATCCTTATATGGATGGAAAAGCTGTCAGAATGCTTTCATCAATTACAAGAAAGCAGAGAAAATAATTTCCAAAGAACCTCTTTTTTACCTACAAGAACGGATCAGCATGAATCTGCGAATCGGTGATCTGTTCCTTCATATGCATGATGGAAATGATACCGCGGATGATCTTCTGTATTATTACCAGGAATCAAAAAATCTCGCAAAAGATATGAAGGGAAAACCACCAAAGTCAGAGAATGCGCTCACCTGGCTGATCTGCTGTGAACGATCTGTTTTCGCAAAAGCCCAGGCAAGAAAAATAACCTTGAAAAATGTAAGTAAAAAATATAAACACATTTTCAATGAATTGGAGAAACTGACACCAGACAAAACGAAACATATCAAAAGCGAAAAGGATACAGCCTATATCAGCTTTTTGAACCAGATCCGAGCTGTATATTATGAGCATGAAGCAGCATTTATCCTGAAATCACATGCGTCCGATCAGAAGCTTATCACCGCTAATCTGCTTATGCAGAAAGCGGAAAAACTATTAGAGGATCTTTGTAACCAAGATATCAGAAATAACTGCCGGCGGGATTTGCTCGTAGTCTATTTCAAAAGAGCTGAGATGCAGATAGAATTAAGAAAGAGAAATCTGTCCGCACCTGACGCAAAATTACCTGAGAACCTTCTTTTATCTGAAGTAAAAGGGATAATTAATGAAAATCTGACAAATACAAAAGCGCTCGTATATTATGCCGCGGCCAGGAAAAAAGCTAACCAGTTATTCGTTGAAACAAGAACCCCCTTAAGCCGGCATGACTACCTTACGATTCTTACAAAAATCGGCGACCTGTATTCTCTGAATACGGAATCCGTCTACTGCATGCAAAAGGCGGAAGAATATTATATGCTCAGCCTGGAGGAAGCCACCGCACTGGATAAGGAAGCGAAATCACCGATGAGTATGATGGATATTTCTCTGCTATGTGAAAAAATTTCTTACGTATGTAAAGACAACTCTGCTGCCAAAGCCATGATGAACACAAGCCGGATGCTTCAGGACAAGATACAGCAGCTATATGGAATCCGGGAACTCCAGGATCTCCGGGAAAACTGTCTGAATCTTTATTGCAGCCAGATTTTTCCAGCTACTGACAGATAAACAACTACCCTTACTATTGACAAATAATCAAACCAGGAGACATCAATATGAAAAATGTAATGTTATTATGTATGAGTCCATTAAAATGGTGGTCTGATGAAAACGAATATTCTTATCGATTCCGAAACGGGGCTATTGGTAATGTACATGGACGTATGACAAATGAAGCTCCTGTAAAATCCTTAATAGAAAAACTGAAAAGGGATTATAACCAAAGACTTGACAGAATCGTCATGATTTGCTCAGAAAAGGTTACCAAAGAAACAATCGAAAAGGATGAGTCCCAAAAAAACGAACCTCTAATTGACGGTAAACACATATGGGATCTTACTCATAAGGATTATTTTGAAGGGATCATTAAAAAATATGCAGCAGGTGTAGACGGCTGTTATAAAGAAAAAGGGATCGACTTTGAGGTAACCCACATTACTGATTTCGCGAACGAAACGGATGTTATTAAAGCTGTCACCGACTCTGCCAGTCAGGTAATGAAAGACTACAAAGATGTAAATCTGTATATTGACTTTAACGGCGGCCCCCGTAATGTAGCCGTACTTATAATGGGTTTATCCAACCTGATGAAATTAAGGAATGTTACTGTCAAGGAAATCACATACATGGATTTTGAAAACAAAGGAAAAAATAATAATGTGACATCTCTCGAAAGTATGAATGCGCTCTTCGGTGTTGTTGATCTCGTATCCGGTGTCAATGAATATGTAAGTTACGGCCGTATCCGCATATTAAATGATTATTTTGAGAGTTGTAACGACGAGAGGATACACATTATCCTGCGTGTACTGGAGGACTTCTCTAACAACATGCAGTTATGCCTGACAGACTACGTGATGGCCAATAAGGAGCAGGTAAAGAATGCCCTGAAATCGTACCAGGCTAATATTCAGGCCGCCTTTTCTTATGAGATTATGTTCTCATTTGTCGCAGAGGATATCCTGCGAGGCTGCAGCAAACTTCTGGAAGGAAGCCTGCCTGAGATGATCCTCTGGTGTGTAGAAAAAGAATTTATCCAGCAGGCGCTGCGATTCTACATAGAACTGATTCCCGCATACCTGTGGGATAATAAACTCTTCTGTCCGTCTGTAACAGAAGAGCAGGAATATATGTGCTGGCGCATTGATCAGGAATACAGCCCTGATGAGATTCCAAATACTTACCGCGATTTTTCCCGGCATATGGATGATAAATATTATTGGATGCATTATTATCTTCTGAAAGATCATAATCAAACCATGGACGCCGGCCGGAAGACAGAATATATGCTGTCACTTCTGACTTCCGATATTAACCGCGCAAATACATCCATAGATACAGATACTCTTTGCGGCATCATGAAAGCTTATTATCTGATACATGATCAGCGCATAAGCTCACGGTACAGTACCACACAGTTAGGCAATACCGGCGGGCTCTGGGATTATCAGGAAATGCGTCAGGAATTACAGACAGCAGCTTTAACACTAAGTGAACTTGAGAAAAAATAATTTCCAGCTTTTCTACCGTCCCCCATTCCTGGATAAGTCAATTACTTCTCAGGCTCCAGGGACTGGAAAATAGTATCTATCAGAACCTGGCTCTTTAAAAAAGGCTGTCGGAAAATAACGGCTTTTCTGCAATATATTGTACAGAATTGCCTTTTTCCGACAGCCCCCTTTTTCAGTCATAAAAGCCTGTAAAATATATCAGATAACTCTTCTCTGGTCTCTGTTTCATATCGCTTTCTATATCTTGACACTACATTTTTATCCTTGCCCTGCACTCTTGCGATCACCGCATCCGTAAAGCGGAAACAATTTTCCGGTTCCTCCTCGCCAAAATCTTTCATCTGCTTTGCGTAGATATCATATAAACTTTCAATTTTATCCCGGAAAGCAAAATCTATGTAGTCATTTTTCAAAACACTTTTATAAAAAAATTCCTCTTGCGATTTCAATATATCATAGATTTCCCCGTCGCCCGCCTCCACGTCCTCCGTAAGCTTTCCATATCGGATATAGCAGCCCGTTCTTTTATTCTCCCTGATCTTACATCGTTTTCTTCGATGGCACCACTGCCCGCAATTCGGCTCGGTATATTTTTCATCCCCATATCTCTTTTCCTCCTCCGACAATGCGTACAATTTCAGAAGTATCAAAATATCTTTTGACATGAATATTTTTATCCACTCTATATTTCGTTTCCATGCCGCACTCTTTACTGCCTCCCATTTCTCTTCAAAGTGTCTGACCATTTCCTGCAGGCAGGAATTTACGAATGAATGATCTTCTACATTCTCGAAGGGATCCTTTTTATCTGTTATGGTATCAATTAGTGAAATACGCTCCCCATCCTTCTTTGAAACCGGCTGATCTAGACTTCTTGTTATATCAAGTTCTTCTACCATTTGAACAGCTCTGTCTATCTCCGCTTTTGTAAATTGATGCGTAGTCTTCGGTATTTCCTGCAAAGCTTCTTCAACCGCATCGCGTAAATTTATTTCTCCTCCTTTGCGTTTCATAATCTCATTTATCGTTTTCACCAGCCTGAGAATATAATGTTGATTCCTCGTCGGAGTATCCACATGAACTCCACCCTCACTAACAGCGGTTTTGCCTGCCTCTGCCTGCGCAATATGCCTATATTTCTTTCCCACACATTGAATAAATAGGAGTTTATCCCCTGCTTGTGTTACTCCTGTATAGTCTTTGATTGCCTGGGTGAACGCATCCATAAATACGACATAGTCCAACTCTTTATCCTCTTCTGGTGGTCTCTTGGCAGAAACAATGTCTGAATCTATCATCTGACTTTTGATTACATCCCCTCTTCCAAGCCTTTTCTTTAATTCTCTCACTGAACCGGGTTTATACAGATACATTAAGTCAACAACAAAATTATCATATTCCTCTTTCTGCTCTTTCCGAAATTTTTCCAGATACGCGAGGCGCGCCTCCTTCTGAACTCTTTTCTCCTCCCTTGTTCCCATTCCCTTGGGCATACTCTTCAATCCATTTAGAAATTCTGCATACTTTTCTTCAAAACTTACATTATCAATTTCTTTCCTTTCCATTTTTTCTTTTCCTCACATATCGATCAATTTCTGCAAAGCTGCTCTGGTATTCGATACCTGCAAAGCATTCAGCTGCTCAATCACATCCGCCAGATATTTGAATGTCGTCAGGTCATACAATTTTGCCCGTTCCCACATTGCTTTCCCGCCCCTGCGCGGAAGCTCCCCATAAAAAACCCCCTCCACCTCAGCATCTTTCAGTTTTTCTATAAAGCTTATGGCATATAAGATGATCGCGGACATTGGTTTCGTACCATATGTGATATCCGCATAGACTACTGAGTCTTCTGAAATCTCGTCTATGATCCGCATTAATGTAGAAAAACCAATTCTTTTACTCTGATTCTCTTCTACAGGGATTGGGGTTACCTGCTCTTCTTTTACGCCTAATTCCCTTAATTCCCCTAAAAATTCCTGATAATTATCCTTTACATCATCATTTTCAGTGCGCAGGGCGATAACCTTGATATTTTTTATTTGGCTCAAATGCTCTACTATCACCGGAATGATTGGAAAAGAAGTCGCCCGGTTATTCTGCAATTGAAATCCGTCCGGCTGATACAGCCCCTTTTCCAAATCCCCTCTCCCCTGTAATGAAATTGCCGTAATAAATATTCTATCCATACTCCTATAAATCCTTTCCCCTAAAATTAATCCGCCAGATAAAAATTCACATGCCCGTCCCTCTGCTCTTTAAAAGTCACATTTATTCTCTGTCCTATACACAGCAGGCTGTCCATCTTCCCATTGTATTGATCGTTTGTAAAAATCCTCTCTCTATGTTCTGTGACAAGAAACTTAACGCTTCCCAATCCCAATGGTTTCCCATGGCCGATCTTATGCGCCATTTTCCCTTCTTTTGTATTGTCTCCGAAATTGATGCACCAGATCAGCCGATCCAACTGCTTTTTCGTGATCCCATCATAATAGACTGTAAATTCAAACAATGGCTTTTCTGTCTCTGACATTACCAGTTCCATTGTACTGTTGAACTGGTTCTTTTCTGTCATTTTATAAATACTGTCGTCCGTGGCTGCTTTTAAATTGTGCCAGTAAAATTTTTTGCCTGAAATCTCTGCCCCTGAAGCATCATAAGAATCCGCATTGTTTTTTTCATAGAATGAAAGATAAGAATACCGGGGCTGCCCCAGCACGCTTATGGTTGCCGTCTGTGTCTCACATTCTCCAATTGCGAGCGCGTCGGTAAAACGGATGCGGCTTCCGAATTTATCTTCCTGTGCTGCCATCCTGAACAACGCGCAGGCTTCACATAAATGTTGTTTTTTCTCACAGGGAGCCTTTGTGCCAACCAGTTCATTCAAACTGGTCTCATACATGTCTCTTCCTAAAGATGCCAATGATAACGATATCTTCCCATTATCGGGACTGTACCACAGCGGGATCGCCTGCATACCCATAACATCCCCCAACGCCTTATATCCACTATGTCCCTTCGTCTTATTGATTCCTGTATCCTGATAAATCTCTAAGGTTTCCAACAGGTCACGAAAAGTATGTTCCAATTCTTCCGTACCGATATTCTTTACTTCTTCTTTACATTGAAAAATGCTCTCTCCGTGCTTTTTCATTGCAAACATTTCCCCAACATAAACATAACCTGTCGCTTTCTTTGAAACTCTGCTGTCCTTTCCATCTATTTTGGAAACCTGTTCCGCAATACCTGCCCAGATTGGATATCTGCAATCCACTCTTCTGGACAGTTTTGTATCCGGGCGGAGCGTAGACATACAGGAATCTGTCGCAGCCTCAAAAACAGACCGAAGTTCCCCTCTGATAGAACTTCCGGGAATCGCGAACTTTCTGTCAGAGCCCTCTCCATATGAAAAAAATGGATATGCCATATGCTCTTGTTTCTTTTTTTTTCACCTGTATCCTGCTTTTCTGCCCCTACATCCACCGCCGCGTCCGTATCCGGTATGGCAAGCGGCGTCTTTACATAAATACTGCATTTCAAATACCCTGTATGCAGTCCATCTCTGTTTTATCATAGTAATAAATCGCCTCCTCATCTACATATCCTGCAGTGTTTTTGTTTCTGACAGTGCAAGCCGCCGGGTATAGATAATCCTGAAAAACATCCCTGATGATACAGGATGCTCCGATAATCTCCTTGATATGGCTACTGCGGTAAATATAATCCTGCTTTCCTCTGACATCGTACATTGCCAACACTGGTTTATCGTTCATCATATTCCTCCCGTACATATATTTATAGTATCATTTTACCACACCTCTGATGCTATAACCAACTATCCTACGATTTATTTGTAGTTTTTTCGACATATTATATTTTAGTATTCCCTGAATTGCCGGAATCGAAATATGACTTGTTTCCTCTGTTTTTCTTCTATTACGATTCTCTCACTGCATGCTGATAAAACCGTAGTCTTTTTTTGTTTCAGATAGGATACAATGCTGTATACCAGACAAAATTCCCCCTGGCATAAAACAGCGCTTGGGTGCAGACTTATAATTTTTTCTATGTATTCGCCTGCCAACCGTGCTATATAATTTTCATTCCCATCCGGATCTACATCCGGAAATGGAATATCTACGATTGTTCCATATTTTTGTGCCGCCAGCAACTCTGCTTCCTCCCATTGTTTGGAGGGATGATTCGTTAAGTTAACAAAGAAACCTTCCTCTTGATTTTTTTTCGTCCCTGTATTCATAGTATTCTCCCTTCTTCATTAATAATACAGACAGAAATAATTCTTCTGGATTCTCCCCAAAAGAGTAATTTCTTCTTATTGTAATATATAGACCTTTTTCTTCTAAAAAGTTTAAAAATTTTCTTATTTTTTCCGACTTCTTTCCAAAAATCTTTTCGCCCAGAGTGTTGGATGTATAGTCAGGAAGGAATCTCATAAATTTCTATGGCGGCCTTAATTACCTTTTAGTAAATAAACTTCCCCGCAGCAAGCTGCGGGGTATTAGCCTGGACCTCGCTTCGCTCGGCATTTTTGTAAAACGCAGCAAGCTGCGGGGAATCAGACCCGTGAGTGATTGAATTCTTGATTAGAATAAGAATCAAGTGTTGTCAATTTGGGAATAACGTGTATAATGTAATTAGGGATTATTAATATGGATTGGCAGAAATAAAAAGAGAAGCCCAAAAAAAGGCCGAAAAAAGCTAATTTTCAGAATATTCTGTGAATTACTTGCAAAATTAGGTCTGGGAAGCCGCATAAACAGAGGGCTTCCAGAGGGTACCGTAGAAATGGAGTTAGCCCGAGACAGGGCATTGACACACTTTTTAAATTCATTATAAAAGTTATCCTTATTGTAGAAATGGAGTTAGCCTGAGACAGGGCATTGACACACGAACATGGATATGCCTTTTTTTCAATTTGGCAATGTAGAAATGGAGTTAGCCCGAGACAGGGCATTGACACATCATATTTTTTCTTTCTTGCTTCTGGATTTCTTTCAAGTAGAAATGGAGTTAGCCCGAGACAGGGCATTGACACACATTGACTAAAGGTGGTCGGGTTAACCTGACTAAGGTAGAAATGGAGTTAGCCCGAGACAGGGCATTGACACACCTGATGCAAAATTTCCCTTATCAAGTACTCAGAGAGTAGAAATGGAGTTAGCCCGAGACAGGGCATTGACACCCCTCGGTTTCTGCACTAACAGTTTCACTTGTTTCGGGTAGAAATGGAGTTAGCCCGAGACAGGGCATTGACACAATAACACAACTTCCGATTTCAGAGTGAATGTCTAATGTAGAAATGGAGTTAGCCCGAGACAGGGCATTGACACCTCGATTCAATGTAATGATTCGTATTATTAACAATGTAGAAATGGAGTTAGCCCGAGACAGGGCATTGACACAACTCAGGGTTCTTTTCACTTCTTTCTGCATCATAACTGTAGAAATGGAGTTAGCCCGAGACAGGGCATTGACACGCCTTATCCGCTGAACTGCCGTCCGTTGCCATGGCTGTAGAAATGGAGTTAGCCCGAGACAGGGCATTGACACATAAAGATTTCTCATTGTAAGCCCAAGCCCATTGCTGTAGAAATGGAGTTAGCCCGAGACAGGGCATTGACACAATCCGGCTTGTTCGGTGTATCCGGCTTGTTCGGTGGTAGAAATGGAGTTAGCCCGAGACAGGGCATTGACACAGTAATTCATCCATGTTAAACATATGTTGTCTCCTTTGTAGAAATGGAGTTAGCCCGAGACAGGGCATTGACACACATTATAAATTGCTTCAGACGAATCTATTGAATTGGTAGAAATGGACTTAGCCCGAAACAGGGCATTATCTTTTCATGTAAAATTAAGATATACTATCAGAATCCGCCTTACGTCTGGCTTTGCGGGTGATTTCACAGCAGATACACACAACTCGTATATGCTTTAAGAATCTGTCCATTTCTGCCAAAAAGTTATTATGCATATTCAGGAATAAAGAGATTATGAGAGTGTATTGGGGATGGAAAGGAGGCATGTAGATTGAGGAACTGTTAAAGAATAATCTTTACAGTTCCTAAGTGTTTTTTCCTTACAGGAAAAGATAAAATATAAAAAAAATGGAGAATAGATTATGAAAACACAAGAGACAAAAAATTTAAAGGAACTGTCAGAGATTTGGATGGCGATGGAAAGAAAGACATTAGAGCAAAGGAAAAAGGCAGACAAATACTATGAGGAGTATTTAATGCAGCCAATTGTTGAAGATTATAAAGAGAGAAATTCAGACTTGGTATTCGAACAAGTAGATTACCTGATCTTATCTGTAGGCACATCATATGAACCGTTAATCTTAAATATTTCCCTGCTGCATCCCAGAAAAATTTTATTTTTATATACATCTGAAACGGAGAAAGTATTGGATAAGATTGTGAGATATATGAAATTGGAAGTGACAGATTATCAGAAAAATCAGGTGGAAGCGACAGATTCTCTTTCCATTTATCACGAAATAAAAAAAGTATATCTATCATGGGATCGGCCTGCAAAAGTGTATATTGATTTTACCGGGGGTACGAAGACAATGTCTGCGGCGGCAGCTCTGGCAGGCTCTCTGATAGGAGTACAGTTGATTTATGTCGGAACACAAAGTTATCTGACAGATTTTCGGAAACCGGAGCCGGGGAGTGAAGAATTATTTTACATTGACAATCCGATAGAAGTATTCGGGGATTTAGAGTTAGAAAAAGTGTTTGCATTGATCGAACGCTATAACTATGCGGGTGCGGCAGAGAAATTGAAAAATTTAAAAGAAAATATTCCAGATCCATTGAACAGACAGCAGATTAGCTTCGTGTATCTGTTAGTTAAGATTTATGAGCATTGGGATGCATTAGAGTTTGAAGCTGCGGCCGAACTGATGGAGCAGCTCCTACAGGAATTGAAACGAGATTATCGTATGTATAAAAAAATATTAATGATGGATTTTCAGCCTATTCTTAGAAATCAATATAAGGTCTTACGCCATCTGAGAAAAATTCCAGATTTAATTAGACTTAAAAACCAGGAGAAAATCTTAGGAAACAAGGCTATCATTGTATCTTTAATGTACACAATGTATGAAAATGCAAAGCGTCGGGAAGATCAGGAAAAGTATGATATGGCTACACTCCTCTGGTATCGTCTGTTAGAAATGATTGAACAGAGACGGCTAATGACGTATCAGATTTATGTTTCAAAGCCAGAATATCAAAAAACAGATTTTTCGAATGCAGCAAAAGAATATGCAGGGTTAAATGCTCAGGAGCAAATGAATTTATTAAAATCCAGAAATTATACTTTGAAAAAAGAGCTTTTCAAGAACAACGACAAGGATTATCTCCCCAATCCAATCGCTCTGTTAGATGGATATATTCTGTTAGCAGCATTAGGGGATAAAATCAGTAACGGGAAAGACGGAAAAGCAATGAATCAATTAAAGCGAATCCGATCCATGGTATCTCTTCGAAATAACAGTATATTTGCACATGGTTTAGGCCCTGTCAAAGAAAGCGATTATTACAAATTCCGTGATTTCGTATCGGAAATGTTCCAGGATTTTTGTAAGGCGGAAGAAATAGATTTTAAAGCTTATGGTCAGGCGTGCCATTTCTTGAATCCCATAAATTCTAAATACTACAGCATTATGGGGGATGAGCAATGAGCGTAATCTATGTAAAGGAGCAGGGAGCGTACATCCGTAAATCTGGGGAAAAAATCGAAGTAATAAAGAAAAATCAAAAATTATTTTCATTTCCAGTATGGAATATCGAAGGACTTTCCGTGATTGGAAATGTCCAGATATCTACACAGGCCTTGGTTTATCTGATAGAGAGTGGCATAGATGTAAGCTTTTTTTCTTATTCCGGGCGCTATATCGGTCAGGTAATGGCTGATTCCTCAAAAAATATTTTCCTCAGATTCTCACAATATGATGCATATCAGAATATGAGAACCAGACTTCAGATAGCCAAAAATCTAATATTAAATAAAATTCAAAATCAGATGCAAATCATACGAAAATATCGCTTTAAAGATGGTTTTTCTCCTAAAAACGAACTGGAGAAAATGAAAAAGCTCCAAAGTAAGCTTTTTTCCTGTGAAACATCAAATGAAATCCTTGGCGTAGAAGGGATGTGCAGTAATATCTATTTTTCATGTTTTTCCCATATGATTGACTGTCAGTTTGAATTCAAAGGTCGGAATCGAAGGCCGCCAAAGGATCCCATCAATGTAATTTTGAGTTTAGGCTATACATTTCTGACAAGGGAAGTGTGCTCTGTTCTGGAAGCAGAATCTTTTGAAGTATATCTGGGGTTTCTGCATGGAATCCGCTATGGACGGAAGTCATTGGCTCTGGATATCGTAGAGGAATTCCGCCAGCCAGTAGTGGACAGGTTTGTCATAAGAAGTTTTAATAAGAGGATACTGAACGAATTCGACTTTGAAACGGAAGAAAGTAAAGTCATACTGAATGAAGAAGGATTTAAAAAATTCTGTAAGGAATTTGAACGATGGATGACGGGAACAGGGAATAGTTCTGAAAGAAACTTCAGGCAAATCATCAAGCAACAGGCAGCAATTTTAAAGAAAGCGTTACAAAATAAACAGAGCTACCAGCCTTATCAGTGGGAGGATGAGAATGACATATGTGATCAGCTATGATATTGAATCTAATAAAATCAGGACAAAGCTTGCAAAACTGCTGGAGGGTTATGGGATAAGAATCCAATATTCCGTATTTGAATGCAGCCTGTCTGATAAAAGATTCAAGAAACTATATCAGGAAATATTTAAGCTGACGGGTGAAAATTGTGAAGGAAGTGTACGTTTCTATCCAATTTGTAAAAATTGTGAAGAAAAAATCGTGACAATAGGGAAACCTTTGAATGAACTAACGATCATGAAGACAGATGTAATCATAATATAGGGAGGCAATATGAGTTTATACAATAAAATTATAGACCAACAGAAATTGCGTGAAGCATGGAAACTGGTTTATAAGAATAAACCAAAAGAAGGGGTGGATAATGTTACCTGTGAAGAGTTTGAAGAAGATAAGAAAAACATGATAAAGGGGTTATGGAGTGAGCTGGTAAACCATGCATATGAATGTCAACCAGTTCAGCTAATTTCCATCTATAAAGGGGATAAAATGCGTTGTATCAGCCTGTATACGATGCGTGACAAGGTGCTTCAATCCTCCATGGCAAAGGAAATTTCTTCTATATTTGAACCGTATTTTTCAGAGTGCTGCTATGCATATAGGAGCGGCAAATCTGCCTTGCATGCGTCGCAAAAAATACATCACCAGATTCTTCAAATGAAACAGGGATTTGTTTTGCGAACAGATATCAGCAGTTTTTTCGATTGTATTCTGCATGATGTTCTGGTCAGCAAAATCCGCGAAAGGATACATGAGGAGGACGTGGTTGAACTGATATTAAAGGTCATAAAAACTTGTTCTTTGGAGAAAACAGGCGAGTTAATAGAAAAAAAGCGAGGTATTTATCAGGGATCGACTCTGGCTCCTGTATTATCCAATATATATTTAATGAAAATGGACACAAGGATTGAGCGGGAGACGGTATTTTACGTCCGTTATTCGGATGATATACTTGCATTTTTTGAAGATGTTGATAAAGCAGAAGCTTATAGGAAGCGGTTGTCCCTTTATTTGGAAGAACTGGGATTGGAGTTAAATGAAAAAAAGACAAGAATTGTATCTTTTAATGATGGGTTTGATTTTTTAGGATATCGATTTGACCAGAGTGGAAAGGCAATCCCTAAAAAGGCTGAAGATCAGTTAGCAGAAAGACTGGAAGATGTTTGGCTTGACTCTAAATACCATACAATCCAGGCACGGTTGGAAAAGGGCATTGAAATTTTAAACGGATGGGAACAATATTATACAGAAAAACGGCAGATCAGTAGCATTCTCGAATATGTAGTATGGGTCTACCAAATGGAAAAAAAGGATACATTGGATACTGAAAAGATGGAAGCTGTGAGGAAAAAATTTGATAATCCTTATAAAGATGTAGCCATGTATCTGGCGGAGATTTGCAGCAAAAGGAAGCTGCGTCTACAGGAATTAAGAGAATATGAGCAATTTTTTGCTGTCTCGGAATTAAACCCAGAGGTTCATATAGATGAGAATAATCCATTGCTATCAGAATTGCTAGATGCATATGCTCGTTTTATGGTTCAAGAAACGGATGATACAAGAACGGAATTAATTCAGTTATATTCGGATTTAAAAATGTATCAAAAAGCAGAGGTGTTGTTAGATTGTGTAAAATCTGAACTCAACTTCTGCGAAAATGTAAGGTTAACAGCACCGGAAGGCAAGACAAATGCAGCGGTTATGTTAACGCCAAAAGAGTTATCTTTATACATGGATTTATTTGTAGGACGGGAAGATTTATATGCTTTGGATGAAATCACGGCAGATCAGAAACGGAAAAAAGAGGAAGTTTTACAGCCTTTGCTTATGGATGTTGTAAAGAAACATTTAGAACAAAAAGAAACGATCAGTACTTATATACAGAGAAATAACGGTACCGTGAAATATCTGGTGTTGGATTTAGACATCTCAAAAGGAATATTACTGCAATGTAAAAGTGAAGCAATACGGGAAGAATACATGCGCAAATGTTTTCACATTGCAGCGGAGATTCTGAAAGAATTGCGGCATATAGGAATATCCGGATATCTGGAGCAGAGTGGGTGCAGAGGATATCATATCTGGATTTTCTTTTCTGAATGGCTGCCAGTACGCTATGCAAATTTGTTATCAGATATTATAGAACAAAAAACTGGCGATTTATGGCGTGAAAGCGGAATTCAAGTTGAATACTTTCCGAATAAAACCAGAATAAAAAATGGAAAGAAAGGCCAATGCCTGAAACTGCCTTGGGGAGTCCACCCGAGAACTGGGCAAATAAGCAGTTTCCTGGATATGAATTTTCAGTATTATGAACCACAAAAATCAATACTAAATGAATTTGTAAAGCATTCCGGTAACACAATCAAAAAGATCCTTGCAGCAAATAAGGCAGAGACTTTATATGAACAGGAACACGAACATACAGAGGTAAATCGAGACCTGAAAGGATTTGGCCCCATATGTGATTCGGTACGGACGGTCTTGGACTCCTGTAATTTGCTTAGATATCTGTGTCAAAAATCCAGAAATACACATTACTTGAATCATTTTGAACGTTTAACGGTGCTATATGTATTTGGGCATCTTGGAGAAGAAGGAAGGGCATTTGTACATAAAATAATGTCTTTTACATTGAATTATTCCTATCAGACCACGCAAAAATTTATTCTCCGTTGTCCCGAAAAGCCGGTCAGCTGTTTGAAGCTTCGGGAACAATATAAACAGATATCTGCGGAAATCGGATGCTCCTGTAATTTTAAAAGGACAAAAAACTGTTATCCATCTCCAGTACTTCATGCATTAAAAAATGCTGAAGAGAATGATCAGATTACGATGCCTGTTTCCAAAACGATTCCTGCAAATAAGCAGAATGAATTGAAAGAGGAAATTAATGTTAGTGCAAAAGCACAGACGATTGCAGAAAAAATGATGGAACTACGTAAACAAAGGAGAAATCTCGATAAAGCTTTAAGAAAATATGAGCAGGAACTGTCTGATATTTTTGATGACAGTGATACAGACAATATGGAAATTAAGATGGGACTTCTTGTTCGAAGAAGGAACGGGGAGAAAGTAGAATGGGTGATTGAATTGTAAGATTTTGATGGAAAGATGCTGTGCGAAAAAATTTCCAGTTATGAATATTGGAAAAGATACACAGCATCTTAAAAAAATAGGAATTTTCTGTCAGAATAGGAATCAAATGTTGTCAATTTTGTAGGAACGTGTATAATGTAATCAAGAGATATTGATTGATATTGATGGGCATAAAAATGAGAAGCCCAAAAAAAGCCCGAAAAATACTAATTTTCAGAATATTCTGTGAATTACTTGCAAAAACGGGTCTGGGAAGCCGTATAAACAGAGGGTTTCCAGAGGGTACCGTAGAAATGGAATAAGCCCGACACAGGGCATTGACACGATATATCATCCATATCTACATTGAAGTTCTTGTTAGGTAGAAATGGAATAAGCCCGACACAGGGCATTGACACTTTTCCCTCAAGTCCTTTCCGAACTCGGATCGGGAACGTAGAAATGGAATAAGCCCGACACAGGGCATTGACACAGTTTTCAGGTTGAATATCTTTTTTCTTATAAAATAGGTAGAAATGGAATAAGCCCGACACAGGGCATTGACACCAAGCTACATCTTTCATGACTACTCCCCTTTCTGCGTAGAAATGGAATAAGCCCGACACAGGGCATTGACACACTCATGCCGGTTAAAGATGACAAGTTTTTGAGATGTAGAAATGGAATAAGCCCGACACAGGGCATTGACACCTTTGTGTTTGCCGGAACGAATGCTTCTGCGTTGTAGAAATGGAATAAGCCCGACACAGGGCATTGACACAAATCCAGGAAGAGGTCAGTTCCACCGTTTCCCCAAGGTAGAAATGGAATAAGCCCGACACAGGGCATTGACACGGTGACATGGTAGTTCCTATATGCTGTTGCAGCATGTGTAGAAATGGAATAAGCCCGACACAGGGCATTGACACACTTTACTAACCAAACAGTAATCAAAATAGAAATCGGTAGAAATGGAATAAGCCCGATACAGGGCATTGACACTATTAATGTGATCACGCCTACTTGTCTTATCTCCATGAGAAAAAAGGTAAGCGATTCAAAACCTACCGTAGTGCATAATCTCTCTTTCCCTGCTATACTGCTTCTAAAAGAGCAGAAGGAGGAATCAGTCAGTGAATGTACATTACAGCCATGAGGAATGGAGGATGATCTTTAGCCAGCGGCTCCAAAGTGGTCTCTCCGTTCGTAAGTGGTGTGAGAAGAACAACTTCAAATATGATACCTATAAATACTGGGAGAAAAAGATCCGGAGGATGGACACCGAACCAGAATCCTTTCCTGTTGCAGAACAGCCTTTCATAGAGCTCCCGCTCTTCCACCAGGAATTGCCAACGATACCGGAATCCCTTTCCCTAGAGGTCCGATACCACGAATTTCATGTGGGCATCCACAAAAACGCAGATATGGGACAGGTTTCAGGAGTACTGCGGCTCCTGCAGTCCCTATGCTGAGCATGATCACCCAGGGGGCGGAACATATCTTCCTTGCCTGTGGTGCGACGGATTTTCGAAAACAGATTGAGGGGCTCGCAGCCCTCGTTACTTTGAAATACCATTTGGATCCCTATTCCCCGGTCTGTGTATTTTTGTTCTGCAATAAAAAACGAGATTGTCTGAAAGCACTCCGTTTTGAAGGTGGAAACGGATTCCTCCTGGCAACAAAGAAGCTCCTGCCGGACATGCGTTTCCAATGGCCCAGGACACCTGACGATATCAAAGACATCACTGCGCAGCAGGTACGCTGGCTCCTGGAGGGGCTGTCTATTGAACAGAAATATGCGCATAAGCCGGTAAAGATACAGCCGGAGGATACCTGCTTCTGAGCAGAAAAAATGACGGATAACCCACGGATTATCCTTAAAAAATCAGCATTTTTCAGGTCAAAAAAAAGCCTGGAATGCTGATTTTTTCATAAAAAGATGTTAAAATGAAGGAAATGCGGGGAGGGAGGAAGAGCCATGCAGACAGCAGCACAACAGGAAGAAGTAACCAGACTGCGGGAACAGGTGGAATCTCTGAAAAAGATGCTGGGAGAACGGGATGCACAGATCGAAAGACAACGTATCCAGATCGAGAACCTGACCCAGGCAGTTTTGCATGCGCGTAAAAAGATGTATGGCCCATCCAGTGAGGCCACCCAGGTTACAGGACAGCTGAACCTGTTTCCGGAGCAGGAGCAGCTCCTGCAGGAACTGGCAAAACAACAGAAAGAGATCACAGTACCGGAGCATACACGGAAAGTACGTCAGGCAGGTGTGCGCTCAGAAATGCTCTCTTCTCTTGAAACAGAGATCGAACGCTGCGTAGTAAGTGAAGAAGAAACCTGCCCTGTATGCGGTGCACAACTGACAAAAGTAGGAGAAAAAGTAGTACGGACCGAAGTGGTATATGAACCAGCGAAGCTGAAAGTAAAACAGTATGTGCAGGAGATAAAAAAATGTACAAAATGCGGCAGCCAAGACAGTGAGAAGCTGTCCCCCACATTCGTAGCGGCCAGAGTCCCCAAAGGTTTGCTCCCACATTCGATCGCAAGTCCATCCCTGGTTGCAGGGATCCTATACCAGAAATATGATATGGGAATCCCCCTGGCAAGGCAGGAGCGGGACTGGTACCGCATTGGGCTTAGTATCTACCGTTCCACCATGTCGCATTGGGTGATCCGATGCAGTCAGGAATGGCTGGAGCCGATCTTCCTGAGGATGCACCAGGTCATCATGGAGACCTGCTCCGTATTGATGGGTGACGAAACCCGGATCCAATGCAACAAGGAACCGGGAAAGAAGGCCAGCAGCGAATCCTTCATGTGGGTGGTGCGGACCGGAAGCTTTGAAGAGATCCGCGCAGTGCTCTTCCACTATGCAAGGACCCGTTCCGGAGCAGAAGCAAAACGGCCGTATACCGGATTTGCTGGATATCTGGTAACAGATGCCTGCGACAGCTACGAAAAAGTAGAAGGAGTCAGCCGGGCTCTGTGCTGGTCGCATCTGCGTCGCTACTATATAGAGAGCATCCCGCTGGACTCTGCGGGAAAGGAGCTAAAGGGGAGCAAAGGAGCGGAGGCGCGAGAATGGTGCGACCAGCTTTTTAAAATCGAAAAAAAGATTCAGGGCCTAGAACCGCAGGAGCGGCTGGAGAAACGCAAAGAACTGAGCCAGCCGGTACTTGAGGCTTTTTGGTCATGGGTAGAAGAAACGAGCGAAAAATATACTGCCAACGAATCTTTGAAAAAGGCGCTGCAATACAGCCGGAACCAGAAAAAATATCTGAATACCTTCATGGAGGATGGAAGGCTTCCGATTTCGAATAATGAGTGCGAAGCCTGTATACGTCCCTTTGCAACCGGCCGTAAATCCTGGTTGTTTGCGGACACACCGGAAGGGGCGAGAGCCAGTGGGATTGTCTATTCACTGGTAGAATCATCGAAATTGAATCAATTGGATGTATTCCGATATCTGTCTTATCTGTTGGAAAAGATGCCGGAAATTGATTACCAGTATCAAAATGATCCAAGTATTTTGGATCCATATCTGCCATGGTCCAGGGAACTCCCGGAATACTGTAGAATTCAGAAAAAGATGAAATGATCTGTTATGGAAGTATTACCATAGCAGATCATTTTTTACAATACGGTTTCTTTTGCATCGCTTACAGAAAAAAGAAGAAGCGATAAAAAAACAGACAGCGCATTTTTTATTTCTATACACTGTCTGCTTTCATGCTCTTAATATCGTTCCAAAAATTCTGCCATCATCACAATCTCTGGTATATCCACATCCAGAACTAGAAAATTCTTATCGCCCGTCACCAATACTTCAATGCCCTCCATAAGCGCCGTTGCCAGTATCAGAGGGTCCTCTGTATCACGCATTTTGGGGAATCCATTCAAGTCCAGGACTTTCGGAGTGTAAACCAGTTCAAAAGGAAGTTCCAGAAAGAAACGGTCAAAGAATTATCTTTTTGCCGGGAACTTGTGGTCTGTCACGAGCCGTAGCTCTTCCAGCACATAGTCGCACACTACCATCTGATGGCTGTCTGTCAGCCGCCTTACAAGCTCCCTTGTCTATGCGGATGGGAAGTAAATTATAGAGATAAAAATATTGGTATCAAGCATTACCCGCAAACTAATCCCCTCTTAACTTCCCTCCGGGAATATATTGACAGCCGAAATATTACGAAATACCATCTATCACCGATCAGCGGTGTTCCAAAAACAGTCATTATGGATATTTACTCCAGCAAAAGCTCTTTGCAAAAATGTTCTGCCAACACAATACAGCAGCTTGCAAAGGCTCTTGATTGCCCAATGGAATATATTATGTCCTTGGATGTAATAGATACAGGGTATGATAAGGAAACTGGCTGTTAAAGCAACTTCACTGCTATACTGCTTGTGTTATTTATGTTTCTGTATTTATACCCAAGGGCATCCCAGCACAGGCTCCCTCTTATTTATAATAGCTTCTACCTCTCCAATGGTTTAGCCATAATAAAAGGGCCGTCAATCGACAGCCCCCATCAATAAAAAACCTCCCGCCTATACATCCAACCCTCAATATAACAGAGGAATCCCTAATCTAAATTCATCTATTTCCATTCAAAATCCCCTTATGCGCAATTGTCATTTGATCGTCATCTGCACAGGCAGGAATGTTTTTATCCGCCTCAAAACGTAGGATAAATATCGATCGTATCTCCTCCTACCCCGGTAAAGTTATCTCCGGAAGACCATCTCGTATCATTGATCAACGGCTTAAACTCAAATGTCTCTCCCTTATCATAACGTTCAATCTCATAGATCCAGACGTCTGATGCGATATTTAACATCTGCCTTCCGGAATCCCATTTCAACGGATACTGTGCCCCGCGCAAGTACATGGTATTTCCTAACCCGACGTCATAATGCACCCTGATCGTAGTTACGGTTTTCTCCGGCTCCGCATAGTTCTCCGACGCATCACTTGTAAATACATACGCTGTTTTTGCCGGCATCGTCAATGTGATCTGCTTCCCTGTCACGCCGCCTGCGGCAACAGATGCCGTATCGGAAGTATTCAGCAGGTTTGTCAGAGCCGTCCCGACATTTAAAGAGCTTTCCGCACGCAGCGGGATTGTCCTCGTCAGATTCTGTACATCGTTATTGATCACCGTTATGATCTCCTGTCCTGTGGCATCATCCCGTCTTGAATACGCATATACCTTGTCTTCTACCCACATTTCTCTCTGTGTGCCGGATCTCAGGCAGGCATAGTCCTTCCGCAGCTCTGTAAGGCGCTGAATATACCGGTAAATATTTCCGTCCTGAGAAAATCCAGGCATCATTTCCCGATTTTCTTTGTTTGCGATTCCCGCCCACTCTGTCGGAACTCCGCCGCCGTAGCATTCCTGCTCCGTCCCGTAGTAAACATCCGGGATTCCTCTGACTGTGAATAAAAATGTCAGGGCAAGCCGGAGTTTCTGGTAGTTGTCATCCGCCAAACAGAGAAATCTGTCACGATCATGGTTGTCAATAAATGTTACCAGATGATTGACATCATTATATTTATAGTCCTGATCCAAAATATTTTTTACATTATAAAAACTTGCATCACGCGCGAAAGCTTCCCTTGCCTGGAAGAACAGCGGAAAGTCCAATACGCCCCATTCATAATCCTGGAACTCGCTGACGTAATCCACATCGCCCACAAAGATCTCGCCAAAGGAAGGGACCCCCAGCTCCGCCTCAAATTCCGCCAGGAACTGCTTATCGACAGAGCGGGCAGCATCCACGCGTACCGCATCCGCGCCTGTGTCTTCGACCCATTTTTTGTATACATCCTTTATCGCCGCCCTGGCATCCGGATGGTCTGTATTGATATCGTCAAGGCCTCCCAGATCGCAGTTCAGCACCTGCCATTCATCATTCCAGTCCGTGATATCCCCGTTATGGTGGTACCAGTCCGGATTATTAAACGGGGCTGCCGGCTGATAATCTTCTGAGCTGTAGGCAGTCGCTCCCGGTTCTAAATAATCTGCTGTATGATTGGGTACTACATCCAGGATCACCTTCAATCCCATTTCATGGGCAGCATCTACGAAGTCGATCAGCTCCTGCTTTGTCCCGTAATGCGGATCTGCCGCGGCGTAATCCTTTGTAAAATAACCATGATATCCGGATTCGGATTGGTCTCTGCTTAAAAGTTCATTTTTCGATACCGGAGAGATCCAGATCGCAGTCACGCCCAGGTCTTTAATGTAGCTTAATTTTTGTGTCAGTCCGACCCAATCACCGCCCTGCGTGTATTTTAGCTCTCCGGGCCTGTATTCCACTCCCAGCGTACCGTTATTCGATGAGTCCCCATCATAAAACCGGTCCGTAAGAACCATATATATGATGTCATTTTCATCTAAGACACCGCTGCTCGATGCATGGACTTCCCTGGCTGTTTTCTGAATCTCTGCCTCTGTATAATTATGATCTGATTTTTCTGCATGAGACTCTGACGGGTTCAGATAAACCACACTGCAGATGATCATTACA